>Ga0070665_100000269_pt1 | contig 85401 bp, 89 predicted proteins | sample KBSS13metaG_FD_65862 | JGI IMG/M metagenome (GOLD analysis project Ga0070665, IMG submission 65862) | Switchgrass rhizosphere microbial communities from Kellogg Biological Station, Michigan, USA - KBS S1-3 metaG | ecosystem: Host-associated > Plants > Roots > Rhizosphere > Soil ... | reverse complement strand
CGAAGCCGACTCCGCCCCGACCGACGCCGCCCAAGGTCGAGCAACCGGCGCCGCGCCCCGAGCCGCGCAAGGTGGAGCGGCCCGCGCCCCGCCCCGTGCCCAAGCCGACCGCGAAGCCCAAGCCGCCGACGCCGACCGTCACCAAGCCAGCTCCGCGCCCGGTGGAGCAGCCGCAAGCCAAGCCTCAGGCCAAGCCGCAAGCCAGGCCCCAGCCGGCTGCGAAGCCGCAGGCGCAACCGCGCCCGTCGTCGCAGTCCTCGGCCTCCCGGCCGAGCGCAAAGCCATCCAGCCAGACGGGCGCGCGTCCCGCCGCGGCCAAGGGCCCGGCCAAGCCGGTGACCAAGCCCGGCGGCAGCCGCATCGGCTCGGACTTCCTGACGGGCGTCACCAGCGGCCAGTCGACCAACCACGCCCCTGCGGCGCAGCCGGCGGCGACGATCGGCCCGGCGGTCAAGGCATCGCTGGCGAGCGCGATCTCGCGTCAGCTCAAGCCCAAGTGGCAGGCGCCGCAAGGCCCGGGCGCCGAGGAGCTGGTGACGATCCTGTCGTTCAATCTCAATCGCGACGGCTCGCTCGCCGGCACGCCGCAAGTGGTGCGCCAGCTCGGCATCGACGATCTCAACCGCAACCAGGCCGCACGCCATGCCGAACAGGCGGTGCGTGCGGTTCAGCTTGCGGCTCCCTTCGACCTGCCTAAGGAATACTACGACGCCTGGAAGCGCGTCTCGGCGTTCCGTTTCGACAAGAGGCTCTCGCAATGACGTTCCGCCGCCTGATCCTTGCCATGCTGTTCGCCACCGCCGCGAGCCCGATCGCGGCGCAGGACGTGCCTGCTCCGGCGCCCCAGGCGACCCCGGCCGGCGACCAGACCGACGATGGCGGCCTGACCGGCAGCGTTTCGGACGAGAACGAGTGGCAGGACCTTGGCATCGCCATCACCACCTTCGCCACCGATCGCGACGTGCCCACGCAGACCAACGCCGGCTCGACCGCGCAGCTCGGCCAAGCCATCAGCCAGGTGATCGCCTCCGACCTCAAGAACAACGGCCTGTTCAAGCCCAGCGGGCCCGGCGGGCTACCGCAGCCGAGCCTGCCGCAAGTGCAGATGCCCGACTACCCGACGTGGAAGGGCATGGGCACCGACATGCTGGTGCAGGGCTTCGTCAAGGCGGGCGCGGACGGGCAGCTGACGGTCGGCTGTTACCTCTACGACGTCGCGCTCTCGCGGCAGCTGACGAAGGCGGGCTGGGTCTTCTCGGCCAGCGACTGGCGGCGCGCGGCGCACAAGTGCTCGGACCTCGTCTACTCGCGCCTGTCCGGCGAGAGCCCGTTCTTCGATTCCAAGATCGCCTACATCGCCGAGACCGGTCCCAAGGACCACCGCATGAAGCGGCTGGCGATCATGGATTCGGACGGCGCCAACCATCGCTACCTCACCAGCGGCCAGGCGATGGCGCTTACCCCGCGCTATTCGCCCGACTACTCGAAGATCCTCTACCTGTCGTACCTGAACGGCCAGCCGAGCATCTACGTCTACGACCTGGCCACCGACACCCAGAAGCTGATCGCGCGCACCGGCAACCCGACCTTTGCGCCGCGTTGGTCGCCCGACGGCAAGTGGGTGCTCTATTCGATGGCCAAGAGCGGCACGACCGACATCTACCGCATCTCCTCGGCCGGGGGCGGCACGCCGCAGCAGCTGACGCAAGGGCCGGGCATCAACATCGGCGGCAGCTACTCGCCCGATGGCAGCCAGATCGTGTTCGAGAGCGACCGTTCGGGCAGCCAGCAGGTCTACGTGATGAACGCGGACGGCTCCAACCAGCGGCGCATCAGCTTCTTCGGCGGCCGCGCGGCCACGCCGGAGTGGAGCCCGCGCGGCGACCAGATCGCCTTCACGCACATCGTGGGCAACTTGCGCGTCGCGGTGATGAGCCCCAGCGGCGGCGGCCTGCGTTACCTGACCGACAGCTGGCAGGACGAGGCGCCGACATGGTCGCCCAACGGCCGCATCGTCCAGTTCTTCCGCACCGCAAAGGGATCGGGCCAGGCTTCGATCTGGCAAGTCGACCTGACCGGGCGCAACGAGCGACGCCTGCCGACGCCGGTGGGCGCGTCCGACCCGGCATGGGGGCCGATCCGCCCCTGACGGCATGGCACGCATATAGGGCGCGCATATTAAGCCAGCATACAGCGGCGCGCCTTTCTGTTAACGAGTGAACGCAACCTTCCGCATGCCCCAGCCATTCCGATGGCGCTGACCAGGAGATCGCAATGCCCGCCCACGCCAAGCTTGGACCCGCTGTCGTCTTCCTCGCCAGTGCGCTTGCCCTATCGGCCTGCGCCCACAAGGCGCCCAAGGAGCTTCCGCCCGAGCCGGGCCCGGCGACCAGCACCGATACCGGGCAAATGGGCGGCACGGTCGTGCCCGGCAGCCAGGCTGACTTCGTGCAGATCATGGCCGGAGCGGACACGATCTACTTCGACACCGACAAGTACAACATCGACTCCACCGACCAGGTGGCGCTCGCCAAGCAGGCGCAGTGGCTGCAGCGCTATCCCGCCAAGCGCGCGACGATCGAGGGTCACGCCGACGAGCGCGGCACGCGCGAATACAACCTGGCCCTCGGCGAGCGGCGGGCCAACGCGGCGAAGAACTACCTGCTCAGCCTGGGCATCGATCCGAGTCGCCTGTCGACCGTCAGCTATGGCAAGGAGCGGCCGATCGCGCTCGGCTCCGACGAGCAGTCCTGGGCGCTGAACCGCCGTGCCGTCACCGTCACTATCGACTGACGCTGGACGATTGTTGTGACGCTCGGGCCCAGTGCCCGGGCGTCATGCCCAGATGGCGACGCCCAGGAGCAGATAGGCCGTCATCATCAACATCGACAGTGTTGCCGCGATCGTCAGGCGCTTGCTCATGGTGTCCTCAGTGGGTCGTGGCAGATATGCTAACCACGGTTAGCGAATTTTGCAACGCAGCAATAAGCGCGTCGCCCTTAACGACGCATGATCGAAGTTCAAGGGTTGCGCCGTTGACGAGTCGCAGCATATCGGCTTTTCCATGAGTAAGGCGCGCCGTTCGAACGACTGGGGTTTCCCGCGCTGGCGCGGCTACGGCTCCGGCCGTGAGGCGACCAACGTGCGCCTCTGCGACCGCCATGGCTGCACCGATCCCGGCAATTGCCCGGCGCCCAAGTCACCCAATAGCCCGGACCGCTGGTATTTCTGCCAGAAGCACGCCGCCGAATACAACGCGGGCTGGGACTACTTCGCCGGCCTCGATGCCGAGGAAGCGGCCGATCGCGAGAGCAGCGAACGCGCGGAGCATGCCGGTTTCAAGGAGTCGGCGCATTATGGCTGGGCCGGCTCGGGCGACGGCACCCGCAGCCGCGACGAGATGCGCGCGCTGGAGATGTTCGGGCTCGATCCCGACGCCGAGTTCGACGACGTGAAAAAGGCGTGGCGCGCCAAGGCCAAGGAAGTCCACCCCGACGTGCGCCCCGGCGATGCCGAGGCGGCCCAGGCGTTCGAGGCCTACCGCCTCGCCTACGAAGTGCTCCGCCAGGCCGAAGAGCGGCGCGAGTGGCGGGGGTGAGGGGCTAGGCCTTGGACTTCGTTGGTCTGCGGGCTTGCGTTCGAATTCACGACATTCGCATCCGCCGATAGCAGGGTGGGCGGCGACCGTTGTGCCGGTCGTTTGAGCTGCTAGCCTGCCGGTATGGAAGGTCCCGCCGCCTTGACGATACGGATCGCTGCCGCCCTTATCGATGACGGGGCAGGACGGTTGCTGCTCGTTCGGAAAGCCGGAACGGAATGGTTCATGCAGGCCGGCGGAAAGATCGAAGGGGATGAGAGCGCGCTATGCGCGCTGCGTCGGGAATTGAAGGAGGAGATCGGCCTGAGCTTCGTCGATCGCGACGCGCGCCATCTCGGCCGGTTCGTAGCGCCGGCTGCAAACGAGCCCAATCATAAGGTCGAAGCCGAGATTTTCCATATTCGTGTACAGCATGCGCCTCAGGTCCGATCGGAGATTGAAGAGGCGGTTTGGGTCAGCCATGCCGAGGCGATGGCGCTCCCGTTGGCGCCGCTCACTCGCGATTATATGCTGCCGATGTCGCGCACACTCTGATCGCCCGTATTCGCCCATTTGAAGACACTCATCTCGCAGCAAACGAATGATTGCGGGTCGCATGATCTAAGAGCTATGCCGTGGCGATGATGAATTGCCATCCTTTCAATGTGCCGACAGCAGTATTTGCATTCGCTTTATTCTCTGCTGTCGCGACGCCGATCTGTGCTCAAGAACGACCAGAAAGCCAAGGTACGTTCACATTAGTCCGTACGTTTACGGTCGCTGATTTGCCGAAGGAAAACTATAGATCAGAGCTTTTTCAGAAGATGAAAGGTCCGGTGACTTTGCCCGATGCGATCGACCTTAATCTTCAATTTAGCGCTGAGCATGGTAAGCCCACTATTATGCCGCCACTATTCGCGCCGCAGACAACCACGTCGATCCTTCGCTTTCCTGATGGTTGGCTGACAACAACCATGCTTCGTGCTGATGGGAAAGGCAGTTTCATCTGCCGGTTTGCGTTCAAGATGGTTCAGCCGGTCCCACAGCGTTCTGATTTCGACAAGTACGTGGATTGGTGCCACGGGATGCTAACGTCGGCCACCCTCGATCCCTCACTCGTGACTGGACACTGATCTCATCATAATAGTGAATCAGGAGGGACGGCCTGGCTTCCGCTAACCACCAACTTCAGCCATCCAGCCTGAGCGCCGAATGTCCTCGACTGTAAGCTCGGAACCTAGAGCGCGACCTCGGCGAAGGCTTGGTCGAGATCCGCGATGAGGTCCGCCGGGTCCTCCAGCCCGATCGACAGGCGTACGCCGTAGCGGTCTTCGCGGGCGTAGCCTTGCGGCGGCCAGGCCATGACCGAGCGTAAGGGCGCAGGGTCGACCGGGACGGCCAGGCTCTCGAACCCGCCCCAGGAATAGCCGATGCCGAACAGTGTCAATGCATCGATCAGGGCATTGCGCCGTGCCTTGTCGCCGCCCTTCAGCACGATGCTGAAAAGCCCGCAGCCGCCGGTGAAGTCGCGCTGCCACAGGTCGTGGCCGGGCGCGCCGGGCAGCATCGGGCACAGCACTTGCGCGACCTCGGGGCGCTCGGAGAGCCAGCGCGCGACCTCCAGAGCCGTCGCCGTCTCGCGGTCGAGCCGGACCTGCAGCGTGCGCAGGCCGCGCAGGACGAGGGCGGCATCGTCGGGCGAGACCACCTGGCCAAGCTGCTGCGAGCGCATCCGCAGGCGGCGGTAAAGCTCCGGCCCGGCGCTGGCGCTGCCCATCATCACGTCCGAGTGGCCGCCGACGTGCTTGGTGAGCGCCATCAGCACCACGTCGACGCCATGGGTAAGGGCCGAGAAGCCGGTCGGGCCGGCCCAGGTGTTGTCCATGACGCTGGTCGCGTCATGCTCGAGGGCGATCGCGGCGAGGGCGGGCACGTCGCACAGCTCCATGGTGAGGCTGCCCGGCGCCTCGATCAGCACGGCGCGGGTGCGTGCGCAGAACGCTGCCTTGTATGCCTCGATGTCGAGCGGGTCGAAGAAGCGGGTCTCGACGCCGAAGTCGGCCAGCAGGCCATGGCCCATCGCCCGGCTCGGGTCGTACGCGTTGTCGGTCATCAGCACGACGTCGCCCGGCCGCACCAGCGTCAGCAGCACGCCGGCGATGGCGGCCACGCCGGACGGATAGAGCACGGTGCCGGCCGCGCCCGCTTCGAGGCTGGTGAGCGCGTCGGCCAGCGCCCATTGCGTCGGCGCGCCCCGGCGTCCGTAGAAGAAGCGGCCGTCTTCGTTGTGCCGGGGGCCGTCGGCGTGGGCGGCCATGTTCTCGTAGAGGTGCGTGCTGGCGCGCCAGACCGGGGGATTGACCACCGGCCCGGTCCACTCGGGGCGGCGCCCGGCTCCGACGAGGCGGGTGCCAATGCCCAAGTCGTTCGCGTCGCTGCCGTCCTTCACCTGTCGTCTCCCGACGCTGCCGTTCGCGGGCGCTCTACCCAGCCGCCGGCGCCGGGTCGAGCGCGAAGGCGCGCGCCGCTTCGATCTCGCGCGCGGCAAGTTCGCGCAAGTTGCGCGGGCCGGCGTCGAGCCGGACCGAGGCGAGCGCCTCGCTTCCCGGCGTGACCGGACCGACGGTGTAGACCCGGCGCACCAGGCGCTGATCGGGCGTGACGAAGCCGAAGCGCGCGAGCGGCACGAAGAAGCGCGCGGTGCCTTTCACCAGCGCGTGGACGTCCTGCAGCGGCAGGCGGACTTCGCCCTTGAGCCTGGCCGTCTCTCCGGGCGCGAGCGGCGCGAGGGTCTGCTTGCGCTCGAGGCTGGCCGGCGTGGGGGCCAGCTGTTCGTGGACGGGGATGGCGGCATGCGCGGAGGACAAATCGGCGCGCAGCTCGAGTTCGGGGGTAGGCGCCGAGCCGGCGTTGGTGACGTCCAGCTCGTAGGTGAGCGTGGCGAAGACCAGCGAGAGGCGGATCGCTTGTGGCCGGTACGCGATGGCGAGCGGCAGCGCCTCGGCCGGATCACCCGATGCGGCAAGCATGGGTTCGGCTGCTGGCGAGGCCGGCTGGACGGGAGCGGGTGCCGGGCGTGGGGAGGTTGCGAGCGGAGCGGCGGGACGCGGTGGTGGCGCGGCTTGTGGTTGTTGGGGCGCGACGGGCGCGGCGCCGACGGTCTCGCGCTCTGCCGGTGTGCCTGATGGCGTGCGTCCGGAGCGGCGCCGCTTGCGCAGCAACACGGCGCCCGCCGCCAGCAACAGCACGACAAGGCCGCCGACGAGGAAGGGGGTGTTGCTACCGGTCTCCTCGGACGCGGACGGCTCGGTCGGCGTAGCGGACGAGGGCGGCGTCGGCTCGGCAGGGAGGGGCGTCGGCGAGGGGGTCTCGATCGGCGTCGCGGCGGGTGTCGGCGATGGCGCTTCCGCCTGGGGCCGTGGCGTCACGGTCGGCGTTGGCCGGGGCGCTGGCTCCGCTGGGGTCCGGGCTCGGCTTGGCGGCCGAGTTGGCGTGGGGAAGGGTGTGAGCGTCGCGGTCGGTGCGGGACGGACGATACGCGCGCTCGCGCTGGGAGCGGGCGTCGGCGTCGCTTCGTCACGCGGGTTGCGAGGCGCAACCACCGGGTTCTCGGGATCGACCGGACCTTGCGCGGCGGGCGCCGTCGGTCGCGAGCCGCTGGGCAGGCTGTACGTACCGGCGTCCTGGGCGAGCACCGGATGGCCAAGCGCCAGCGCGGCGAGAACGCCCGAAACAACCGCCGATCTGCCCAGCTTCACCCTCATATCCTCTCGCACCCCTGCTCGCCCGCGCTGACTGGCCGCGAATGAATGCCGACTTAACTCGCATCGCCGCAGCGCCCGGTTGCCTCGCGGGCAGGTTGGCGGCATTGGCACAGCGATGAGTGAACCGCCAGCCTCAGCCGCCCCGCTCCACCTCGGCCAGCAGAGCGCCTTGCCCGCCTCTCCCGAAGAGGCCCAACTCGACTACGTGCCCAACCCGCGCCGTGGCGCGCTTTATCTGGTGCGCTTCGCCGCACCGGAGTTCACGTCGCTGTGCCCGGTGACCGGCCAGCCCGACTTCGCGCACCTCGTGATCGACTACGCGCCAGGAGAAACGATCGTCGAATCGAAAAGCCTCAAGCTGTTCCTCGGTGCGTTCCGCAACCATTGCGGCTTCCACGAGGACGTGACGGTCGGCATCGGGCAGCGCCTGTTCGCCGAAATGGCGCCCAAGTGGCTGCGCATCGGCGGGTACTGGTATCCGCGGGGGGGCATTCCCATCGATGTGTTCTGGCAATCGAGCGCGCCGCCAGACGGGCTGTGGGTGCCCGATCAGGGCGTCGCGTCCTATCGTGGCCGGGGCTAGTCCGCTGCGTCGGCGAAGTTGATCCCAGTCTCGCGCAAGTCCACCGGTCCGGAGCCCAGGCGGGCAAGCTGGTGCTTGGTCATGCACTGCGCGAAGACGCTCGGGTAATCCGCGGACATCGCCGAGTCACTTTGCAGCGCGCCGCCTTCTGCCGCGAGGCATTCGACCCGCGATCCATAGGCGCGCTCCGGCGCGGCGATGCGCTGGCACGCGGAACCGTCGTCGGAGCAGCCGAACAATGCGAGGGCGAACAACATACCGCTCATGAGTATTCCCTTTCGGGAAGTCCAACGCGGGAGCGGGCATTCGTTTCCCGAACGGCGGCCTGGATTCGGACTCTTTTTCAAGTGTTTCGCAGCGGGACCGACCGGATCTGCCGCACGCTTCGCCCAAAGCTTGTGCAGCATTCAACGGCCCACGTGGCCGATTGCGCAATGCGGAACAAGTGGCAGGTTCAAACCTTGTGAGTGCGAGCTAGGACCTGGCTTCGTTTCGAAGCTTTGCACAGAGGATCGATGTCGAAGGATCGCGAAGCGCCAGTCCCCACGAGCAATTCGTCTGGACCGGCCTACTACGACCAGGCGCCTGGTTTGTACCAGGCCGACAATCCTGGGGATCACTTCTCCGGCGCGTCGGGCGTGCTGTTCGAACAGGCGATGGCGCAGACCCGGATGGCGGTGTGCCTGTGCGATCCCAAGAAGCCCGACATACCGATCGTCTTCGCGAACCGCGCCTTCCGCGCGCTGACCGGCTACGACGAGAGCGAGATTGTCGGCCATAACTGCCGCTTCCTGCAAGGTCCCAAGACCGACCAGCGCGAGGTCGAGAAGATCCGCGTGGCGCTGCGGCAGGAAGAGGTGGTGGTCGTGGAACTGCTGAACTACCGCAAGGATGGCACCCCATTCTGGAACGCGCTGCACCTGGGCCCGATCTACCGGCCCGATGGCGAGCTGATGTACTTCTTCGGCAGCCAGTGGGACGTGTCCGAAGTGCGCGCCGCGCGCGAGGACGAACGGACGGCCCGGATCATGGCGCGCGAGCTCTCGCATCGCATGAAGAACATGTTCTCGGTGATCTCGGGCATCGTCAACGTCACCGGGCGGGTCCGTGGCGTGCCCGAGGAGGCGGCGGAGATCAACGGGCGCATCCAGGCCCTGGGCCGCGCCTACGAGACGACGCTCGACGAGGCGTCGAGCGGCACGATCGAGATCGGGCCGGCGATCCGGGCGATCCTGGCGCCTTACGACGCGGACGAGGACCGGCTGCGGTTCCTGGGCAATGGTTTGCGTGTTCACTTCTCGACGGTCTCGGTGGTCGGCCTGGTGCTCCACGAGCTGGCTGCGAACGCCACCAAGTACGGTGCCTGGTTCGTCGATGGCGGTCGGGTCGACGTCGACTGGGGCGAGGTTGACGGAGGCGGTTCGAACCGGCTCTACGTGCGCTGGTGCGAATACGGCGTACCCGCGCTCGGCAGGGCGCCGGTGAAGCATGGCTCCGGCACGCAGATCGTCGACCGGATGCTGCGGCACGGCGGCGGATCGATCCAGCGCACATGGACGGAGCACGGGCTCGAGGCGACGATCGAGGTCCCTGCATGAACATCCTGATGCTGGAGGATGAGCCGCTGATTCTGATGGACCTGGAATTCGCCGCCGAGGACATGGGAGCCAAGGCGTTCTGCGCCTCGAACGTGGCGGATGCGATGGCGATCCTCGACGGAACGGAGCCGATCCACACCGCGGTGCTCGACGTGACGCTCAAGGACGGCGAGACGTGCGTGCCCGTCGCGTGGGCGCTCGAGCAGCGCGGCATCCCCTACCTCCTGCATTCGGGCGATCTCGACCGCCAGAACGAGACCGTGCGGGCGCTTGCCGCCGAACTGGTCGCCAAGCCCGCCAGCGCCGACCGCGTCATCGCCTTGGCGATGAGCAACGCGCGCGGCGGTGAACACGTCAGCGCCTGATCGTTCAGCCCGGCGACCAGTCGAGCGGCGCGAGTTCGAAGCCGCTGAAGTCGAAGCCGGGGACCACCACGCAACTCACCAGGGCCCAGCCGCCGAGCGGGGCGGCGGCCTGCCAGTGGCCTTCGGGAACCAGCACTTGCGGTGCCTCGCCGCCCAGAATGTCGGGGCCGAGCCGGTGATCGACGGCAGGACTGCTGGCGTCCGGCGCGATCGACAGCGCGATCGGCGCGCCGGCATGCCATAGCCAGATCTCGGCCGCGTCGACCTTGTGCCAGTGCGAGCGTTGGTGCGGCTCGAGCAGGAAGTGGATCGCGGTGCCGCCCGGTCGGGCGCCGGTGGCGGCTGCGGCGCTCCAGGTCTGGCGGTACCAGCCGCCTTCGGGATGGGGCGCGAGGCCGAGGCGCGCGATGATCTGTTCGGCGGTGTCGTCGCTGGCGATGGTGTCCTCCTGCCCTGCGCGATCGCCTTACGCGAAAGCTCCCGGGCGGTCAGCAGACTTCGAGGCCGGCACCGTGGACCTCCTGGCGGTCGGGCCGGAGCCCGCGCGCGGTCTCGATCGGGGCTCGCTCCGGCGATGTTGCCGTTCGCCTTGCGCCAAACCGCTTGAAGCCATGCGCGCGCCGCACCTAGATGGCTGCACAGGACTGGCGCGAACGGCCCCGCGCCACGAGCGTCGGCCGTTCCCTTGCGATAGAGGACATCAGGTGAGCGTACCCCGGATCACACGCGAAATCGGAAAGGTCGGCATCTGGTCGATGGAGCTGCGCTTCGGCGATCGCGGCGAGGCCCTCGACGCGGTTGCCGAACTCGACGAGCTCGGCTTCGGCGCGGTCTGGGTGCCGGGCGGGCTGGACTCGGGCGTGCTGAACGATGTCGAGCAGCTCCTGGCCGCCACTCGCAAGACCGTCATTGCCACCGGCATCCTCAACATCTGGAAGCATGAGCCCGCCGATGTCGCCGCCTGGTGGTCAAAGCGCAGTCCTGCCGAACAGGCACGCCTGCTGCTCGGCATTGGCGTGAGCCATGGCCCGGCCATCGGCGAGCAGTGGGGCAAGCCGCTGGCGACGACTCGCGCCTTTCTCGATGCGATGGAGACCGGCGGGATTGCGATGGACCACACCTGCCTCGCGGCACTGGGGCCAAAGATGATCGCGCTTTCGGCCGAGCGCACCGCCGGCGCCCACCCGTACCTCGTCACGCCCGAGCATACCGCCGAGGCGCGCGCGATCCTGGGTCCCGACAAGCTGCTGGCGCCCGAGCAGGGCGTGGTGCTGGAAGCCGATCCCGACAAGGCGCGCGCGCTCGCCTTCAACGCGCTGGATATCTACCTGGGCCTGCCCAACTACCGCAACAACTGGAAGCGGCTGGGCTTCGACGATGCGGAGATCGATGCGCGCAGCGACCGGCTGCTGCATGCGCTCTTCGCGATCGGCTCGGTCGAGACGGTCGCGGCGCGGGTGCAGGCGCACCTCGATGCCGGAGCGGATCACGTGTGCCTCCAGGTCATCGCCGATCCGGAGCGCGGCATCGACGGCTTGCGCGAGCACTGGCGCGCCCTGGCGGAGGCGCTCCTTTGAGCGACATCGCCGAGGACACCTGGCAGTTCGTGGGGGCCTGCGATGCGCCCGGCCGGATCCGGGGGCGCTGCGTCGGCCATCGCGTGACCATCGAGGCGCCGCCCGAGCTGGTGTGGGATTTCGTCGCCGACTTCGAGGGCTGGACGAGCTGGAACCCGTTCTATAGCGCGACGAGCGGCACGGCCGAGGAGGGCGGGGCACTGCGCTTCACTGCGCACCTCGCGGGCATGAAGCCGCAGCGGTGCAAGGGCCGCGTCCTTTCGGTTCGCCAGGACGAGCTTTTCGAATATGAAGTCCGCAAGATGGCCGGGCTGATCCAGGCCCTCCGCTTCGTCGAACTGGAGGAGCTCTCGCCGACCCGCTGCCGAGTCGCCAATGGCGAGATCATGGGCGGCCCGGCCGGTCGGCTCGTTTCGCGCATGGTGGGTGAGAAGGTGACGCAGGGATTGATGGACATGAATGCGGCGCTCAAGGCGGTTTCCGAACGCAAATGGCGCGGGCGCTCGGCATGAAGAGTGCCTTGGCCCTGGCGCTCGGTGTCGGCGCGCTTGTGCCGCTGTCCCCCGTGCTGGCCGCGTCGCCCGAGCAGGTGGCGGCCGGCGCGCTCAAGGCTGCGCCGGTGTGGGACGGGCACAACGACGTGCCCGAGCAGCTGCGTTTTCGGCGCAAGGACGTGCTCGCCGGCTTCGACTTCCACGACACCACCGCGACGGCCGATCCCACGAAGTCGCTGCCGGCGATGCAAACCGACCTCAAACGCCTTCGCGCCGGCCATGTCGGGGCGCAGTTCTGGTCGGGCTACGTCTCGACGAACCTCACCGATCCACAGGCGGTGCAAGCCACGCTCGAGCAGATCGATGTCGCCCGGCGGCTGATCGCGCAGTACCCGGCCGACCTGCAGTTCGCGAGCAGCGCCGCCGACGTGCAGAAGGCGATGAAGGCGGGCCGCGTGGCCTCCCTGCTCGGCATGGAGGGCGGGCATTCGATCGGCGGGTCGCTGGGCGTGCTGCGCCAGATGTACGCGTTGGGCGCGCGGTACATGACCCTGACGCACTACAAGAACACCAGCTGGGCGGACAGCTCGAACGACGTGCCCGCGCACCACGGCCTCACCGATTTCGGGCGCGACGTGGTACGCGAGATGCAGCGCATCGGCATGCTCGTCGACCTCAGCCACACCAGCGCCGAGACGATGCGCGACGCGCTGGCGGTGGCGCAGGCGCCGGTGATCTTCAGCCATTCCGGCGCGCAGGCGCTGGACGGGCATCCCCGCAACGTGCCCGAGGACGTGCTGGCGCTGGTAAAGGCCAACCGCGGCATCGTCATGGCCGATTTCGTGCCAGACTTCGTGAGCGAGGAAGTGCGAACCTGGGCCGCCGCGCAGAAGGCGGAGAAGGCCCGGGCCGAGGCGCTTCACGTCGGCGATCCCGACGGCGTCGCAAAGGCGCTGGCCGCGTGGGTCGCGGCTCATCCGCAGCCGAAGGCCACGCTGGCGCAGGCAGCGGACCACATCGACCATCTGGTGAAGGTCGCCGGGATCGATCACGTGGGGCTGGGCGGCGACTACGACGGGACCGACGAGATGCCGCTCGGCCTGGAAGATGTCTCGACGTATCCCGCACTCTTCGCCGAACTGGCGCGGCGGGGCTATTCGCAAGGAGACCTGCAGAAGATCGCCAGCGGCAACATGCTGCGCGTGATGAAGGCCGCCGAAGCCTACGCCGCCGCCCACCGCGCCGACCCGCCGATCGAGGCGCCGACGACGTTCTGAGCCGCGCGTCGTCTCGAAAGATCGGGTACGAAGGCCAAGCCCTGTGGGCTCGCGGCTTGGCCTTGTCCGGTCAAGCCGCGGCCGCCTCAGTCGCCGGTGCTGCTGCTGCCTTCGTTGGCGGATTTGCTGTTGAGCTGGATGTAGTTTTCCAGGCCCATCAGCTTGATGAGGTCGAACTGCTTCTCGAGGAAATCGACGTGCTCCTCCTCGTTTTCGAGGATGCGTTCGAAGATCTCGCGGCTGATGTAGTCGCGCACCGCCTCGCAGTGGGCGATGGCTTCCTTGAGCAGAGGAATCGCCTCGTGCTCCAGCGCCAGGTCGCACTCGAGCACTTCCTTGACGCCTTCGCCGATCTTGAGCCGGCCGAGCGCCTGGAAGTTGGGCAGGCCGTCGAGGAACAGGATGCGCTCCGACAGCATGTCGGCGTGCTTCATCTCGTCGATCGATTCGTGCCGCTCGAACTCGGCGAGCTTCTGGATGCCCCAGTGGTCCAGCATGCGGTAGTGCAGCCAGTACTGGTTGATCGCGGTCAGCTCGTTGAGGAGCGCCTTGTTGAGAAAGTCGATGACTTGCTGATCGCCGCGCATCGCCGGGCCTCCTGCTGAAAATGAGGCTCGCTTATGACCGGGTGCGGCCTCGGAGGCAATGCGTGGGCGTTGTTTTGAAAGGTTGCTGTGTTCAGGCGTGCACGGAGTGAAGCGTGGCTTGCGAGCTCGTGGGGACCGGCAGGCGGCCGCGCATCCGCTCGTCGGAAACGATCTCCTCGGCATCTTCCAGGCACTGGCGGCACTGCGGCGGGCGGCCGAGACCGGTGTAGATCGACTCGGCATTTCCAGAGCAGCAGCGGGCGGCGGCGCGCAGCTCGGTTTCGCGGATGGCATTGCAGATACAAACGTACATGCGAGTTCCTCTTCGACTCGCAATATAATTGTTTGCGAATGGATCGCAATAGCAGTTATCGACGGTTTACCAGTCGCTTGCCTTGGGTCAGGGAACGCCAGAGCCATTCCAGGGGGCCACGGCGGTGGCGGGCGAGCCAGGGCGCGCTCCACGCGAGCATCGCGGCCCAGCCGAACAGGACGAAACCCCATTGCGCCGCCGGGCCGATCCGGCCGAACAGGCCGAGGCCCCAGCCGTAGAAGATCGCGGTCATCAGCAGGCTGGTGGCGATGTAATTGGAGAACGCCATCCGCCCCGCCGCCGCGAGCCGCTGACCGAGCCAGATCGTCGCGAGCTTAGGCGTCGCCAGCACCAGCAGCGCGGCGTAGCCCGGGGCCATGGCGAGGTGGGGCAGGACAAGGCCGTCGCGCAGGGCCATGTCCATTGTCGCCACGGGAAAGCCGCGCGGTATGAGCCAGGCAAGCGCAGCGAGAGTGCCGGCCAATCCCAAGCCGATCCCGCCGCTCGCCAGCAACACCATCGTGCGGCGGCGCCAGCGGCTGGCGAAGAAGCCGCTGCGCTGGAGGGCAAGGCCGAATGCCATCAGCGGCAGGAACTCGCCGAAGCCGTCGCGCACGCCGTCGAGCAGCCAGAATGGATGCTCGCGCAGCTTGACCGTCAGGATGTGCACCGGGCTGCCGGCGTACTGGCGCAACTCGCCCGCGAGCGCCTGGGTGACGAGGCCTCGGTACTGGCCATAGAGCCTGGCCTGCTCGGCGGTGGCGTGGTCCAGGCGGACCGCCTCCTCGGCCAGGACCATCGGCAGGGCGAGCAGCAGGCCTTCCAGGCTGAGCGCCACGAGCAGCAGGGCTGAGCCCGCCACCAGCAGCCGCGTCGGCAAGCGGTGAAGCAGCAGCAGGATCAGGCCGCATGCGGCGTAGGCGAACAGGATGTCGCCCCACCAGATCAGGAAGTAATGCAATGCGCCGAACAGCGCGAGCCAGGCGAGGCGCTTGGCCTGCAGCAAGTCGCCATCGCGTCCGCGCGCCTCGGCCTGGTCGAGGAACAAGGCCATGCTCGCACCGAACAGCATGGCGAACAGGGCGCGCATCTTACCCTCGAAGACGAGGAAGCCGAAGGCATAGGCCCACTGGTCTGTCGCTGGAGCGGGCTGCGGCAGGTTCGGTGTGAGCGCGCCGATCGAGGGGCCGGCGAACCCGGCGATGTTGATCGCCAGGATGCCGAGCACGGCGACGCCGCGGATCAGGTCGAGCGAGGCGACCCGGGCCGGCGCGCCGCTCTGTACCTCGTATGGGGTATCAGTCGCGGGCAACCAGGCAGCTCAGTCCGCCGGCCTTCAGCTTGGCGCACGCCGATGCGGCGTCGGCCTGGCTGGCGAAGCCGCCGGCCTGCAGCTTGGTGACCTTGCCGGTGGGCACCAGCAGCTTGCCATGGCCGGCGAGTTCCGGCCGGCCCTTGACGCGCGTCCACAGCGCCTCGGCATTGCCCGGCACGCCAAACGCGCCGAGCTGAACCCGCCAGACACCCGAGGCGGCGGCGGCGGCCGGGCGGGCGACGGCCGGGCGCGGTGCCGGCGCTGATAATGCCGGCGCGGATGGTGATGGCGTCGGCTTGGGTAGCGGTTTCGCCGGTCGCGACGCGGCCTTGGTTTCGGCGGCGTTGTCCAGCGTGAAGTCGGCCCCGGCGAACTTCGGGCCGCTGCTGCCCTTGCTGGCTTCCCTGGCGACGGCAGCGGCATTTGCGGCGGTCGTGGCCGCGCGGTCCACGGGTGCGGCGGGCGTCGGCTTGCGCACGGGCGCCGACGGCGCGGGGCGGGCTCCGGGCAAGGCGTTCATGTCGGCGGCGGCTAGCTGGCGGTCTCTCGTGGCCTCGGTCTCGGTAGCGAGCTGGGCAGCGAGGGCGACCGCCTTCTGCCGGTCGGCCAGAGGAATGTGCTGGTCCATCTGCGCCAGCGCACTGGTCGCCTGCGGCAAGCCCTGCTGCTGCGCCAGGTTGACGTAGGCGTAGGCGCGGATCCAGTCCTTCTCGACGAGGTCGCCGTTGAACATCGCGAGGCCCAGCACGTACTGCGCCCGGGCATCGCCGCGCGCGGCGGCGGCGCGGATGTAGGGCAGGGCCCGGGCCCGCTCGCCGCGTTGGAACAGCAGCAGGCCGTAGTTGTCGGCCGCCTGGAGATGGCCCTTGGCGGCGGCCGAGGCATAGAGCGTCTCGGCCTTGGCCAGATCGCGCGGAACCCCCCGGCCGAGCTTGTAGGCCTGCGCCATGTTGAACTGCGCATCGGGGTCGCCCGCGTCCGCCGGTCCCTGCCACTGGCGCACCGCGCCGGCGAAATCGCCCACCGCCCAGGCGTCGACCCCGGCCTTGACGTCGGCCATGGCGGGCGCGGCGAGGAGCGCGATGGCCGCAGCTCCGGCGGCGAGGCTCTTGCGTGACATTCCAAGCTTCAATCGCTGTCTCCGAACACGCGCACCGATATAGTGAACAACCGCTTAGCAAAGCCTTTAAGCGAAACTTGCGGGCGTTTCTACTTAGGGGTTTCGTCCGCTTAACGGGAAATTAGGAACGATCGGCCATAGTCCCTGCCGGAAGCGTGTCTCTGACCGCACACCGGGGGGCTTTCACTTGCGAGTACTGGCACTGGCATCGCAGAAGGGCGGATCGGGGAAGACGACCCTTTCCGGCCATCTCGCCGTACAGGCCCAGCGCGCCGGCGCGGGGCCGGTGGTCCTGATCGACATCGATCCGCAAGGCTCCCTCGCCGACTGGTGGAACGAGCGCGAGGAGGACTTTCCCGCCTTCGCGCAGACCACCGTCGCGCGCCTCGCCAGCGATCTCCAGGCCTTGCGCCAGCAGGGCTTCCGCCTCGCCGTGATCGACACGCCGCCGGCGATCACCCTGGCGATCCAGAGCGTGATGGCGGTCGCCGAACTGGTCGTGGTGCCGACCCGCCCGAGCCCGCACGACTTGCGCGCGGTGGGGGCCACGGTCGACTTGTGCGAGCGCGCGGGCAAGCCGCTGATCTTCGTCGTCAACTCGGCGACGGCCAAGGCGCGGATCACGGCCGAGGCGGCCGTCGCGCTCTCGCAGCACGGCACCGTCGCGCCGATCACCCTGCACCACCGCACCGATTTCGCCGCCTCGATGATCGACGGGCGCACGGTGATGGAAGTCGATCCCAACGGGCGCTCCGCGCTCGAGGTGACGGCGCTGTGGAACTACATCGCCGACCGCCTCGACAAGCAATTTCGCCGCACCGTGTTCACCGTTCCGAGCGGGCAGCTGCTGCCGACCGGGACGCGCGCTGCCGGGGGCTTCGGCCGCCGCGTGGTGGGGTCGTGATCGTGGGGTCGTGATCGTGATCCGCCGTTTGAACCTGTCCCGCCCCAACGAGGGTGAAGCCCAATCCGAGGGTGTCCTGCCGATGCAAGCCAAGTCCTTTTCCGCGCCGCGCGCTCGCTTTGCGATGTGCACCGCCATGGCCGCCGCGCTCTTCGCGGGGCTCGCGCTGCGGCCCGATGTCGCACACGCCCAGGTTGCCGGTGCCGAGCCCGAGAGCACGAGCGATGCCGCCAAGCTCGATCCGCGGCTGGAAAAGCAAGTCGCATCAGCCGAGAAGAGCGTCGCCAAGGCGCCGCGCGATGCCGGTGCCCGGGCGCGCCTGGCGCAGGCTTACCTGGCGGTGGGCCGCTTCGGCTCGGCCGCGCAGACGTTCGAGGATGCCGTTTCGCTGGGCGACCTGTCGCCGGCCAACACGCTGGGCATGGCGCTCGCTTACATCGGCGCGGGCCGTCCGATCGAGGCGCGGACCGTGCTGGTCCAGGCGCGCGAGACGATTCCCGCAGGCGACTACGCGCTCGCGCTCGCGCTCGCGGGGCAACCCGCCCAGGCGGTCTCGATCCTGAGCGATGCCGTCACCCATGGCGAGAACACCGCCAAGGCCCGCCAGAACCTCGCTTATGCATATGCGCTGGACGGCCGCTGGCACGAGGCGAAGCTGGTCGCCGCGCAGGATCTTCCGGCCGACCAGCTCGATGCGCGGCTGAGCCAATGGGCGTTACAGGCCAGCACCGAGACGCCGCAGTCGCGCGTCGCGGCGCTGCTCGGCGCGCCGCTGCGGGGCGATCCGGGCCAGCCGGCGATGCTGGCGCTCGGCAGTGCGAAGTCCACGCCGGCAATGGCCGCTGCCGAGGCCCCGGTGCCTGTGCCCGCGGGCGACGAGCTGCCGCCGGCGCGCGCGGACGCGCCCGTCCCGCAGATGGCAGCGGTCGATCCAGCGCCGCTGCCGCAAGCCGCCCCAGAATCCGCTTCAGTGCCCTCTCCGGAGTCCGCCCCAGTGTCCGCGCCGGCTCCTCAGCTGGCAGCGGTGGATGCGCCCGCGCCGATCGGCCGCCAGTTCGTCTCCAATCCCGTCGTACAGGATATCTCCAGTTACCGCGGCGCCGACACGCCGGCCTTGCGCAAGGTGCGCGAGCGCGTGGCGCAGCCGCAGCAGGCGGCGGCCGTGGCGACCGGGCGCCATGCGGTGCAACTAGGCGCCTTCTCCAGCGCGGAGAACGCCCACCGCGCTGTCCAGCTCTTCGCCAGCCGCGATCCGCGCCTCAAGGCGCACGAGCTGCAAGTGACCGAAGCGGTGGTGAACGGCCGGCGCTACTGGCGAGTCGCCGCGGTCGGCTTCGATGCCGATGCGGCCCGGTCGATGTGCTCGACCGCGCGCGGCCGGGGCCGGGACTGCTTCGCCTACGCGGTGGGACGCCCGCTGCCCGCCACAGCAAAGCAGCCCGAGACCGGCGAGCGCCTCGCCCAGCGCTGACAGGATTTTTCGAGCTTCACGTCCCCAAGTGAAGTTAAAGGGAGCGCCTCCGCCATCAGCGGGGGCGCTCTTTGCTCGGGTGCTACTTGATGCCGACTTGCGCGCCGCCCTTAAACAGCGCGATCACGCGGCCCTGCACGGGCTGGCGGTCGAAGGGCGTGTTGCCCGCGCTCGCCGCCATCTTCTGCGAATCGACGATCCAGGGCCGGTCCGGGTCGATCACCGCGATGTCTGCCTCGGCGCCCGCCTCCAGACGCCCGGCGTCGACACCGAGCAGACGGGCTGGAGCGGCGGCCAGCAATTCAAACGCGCGGGCCAGGTCGATCACGCCGTCGCGCGCCAGCGTGAGAGTGAGCGGCAGCAGCGTCTCGGCGCCGGCCATGCCGGGGGCGGAGTCCGCGAAAGGCAGGCGCTTGTCCTCGGGGCCGCGCGGGTCGTGGCCGCTGGTGATGACGTCGATGGTGCCGTCGGCGATGGCGGCGATCACCGCCTTGCGGTCGTCCTCGGCGCGCAAGGGCGGGGAGAGGTGCGCGAAGGTGCGGAACTCGGCCATGGCGAGGTCGGAGAGCATGAAGTGCGCGGGGGTGACGCCGGCAGTGACGGCCAGGCCCCTGGCCTTGGCACGGCGGATAAGCTTGAGCCCGGCGCGTGTGGTGACCTGGCGGACGTGCAGGCGGGCGCCGGCAAGCTCGGCCAGCGCCAGGTCGCGACTGATCGCCAGCGCTTCGGCGGCGGCGGGGGCGGCGGGCAGGCCGAGGCGAGTCGCCATCTCTCCGGCAGTGGCGACGGCGCTGCCGGTGACGCCCGCATCCTCGGCATGGGTGCACACCACCATGCCCAGCATCGCCGCATACTGGCACAGGCGCAGCATCGTGCCCGAGTTGTCGATCCAGCGCCGCCCGGTGGCGATGCCGCGCGCGCCGGCATCGCGCATCAGCGCCACTTCGGCGAGCAGTTCGCCTTGCAGCTCGCGGGTGGCGGCAGCGAGCGGATGGACCCAGAAGTCCGGCTTGCCCGACGAGGCGGCGAAGCGCACCCGCGCCGAGACGTCGAGCGGCGGGTTCTGGTCGGGCATCAGCGCGGCGCGGGTGATGCCGCCGAAGTGGAACGCCGGCTTGTCGATGGCGAACACGCCGTAGTCGACGAGGCCGGGCGTGATCAGCAGCCCTCGGGCGTCGTGGACCCTGTCACCCACGCGCGGCGCGACTTCGGGTCCCACCGCGACGATGCGGTCGCGCTCGCAGCGCACGGCGCCCGGCGTGATCGTGCCGTCGGCGTGGAGCACCCGGCCGTTGGTGACGCAGAGCGGGGCGGCGGGGGTCATGACCGGTCCTCCCCGGTCCATCCGGACACACTGCGCGCCCGGCGGGTCAGTACGTCGAGGCAGGCCATGCGCATGGCGACGCCCATCTCGACCTGGGTCGTGATCTGCGAGCGCTCGACATGATCCGCGACGTTGCTGTCGATCTCGACGCCGCGATTCATGGGGCCCGGGTGCATGACCAGCGCGTCGGGCTGGGCCGTTGCCAGCCGGTCCAGCGTCAGGCCATAGAGATGGCGGTACTCGCGCGGGGAGGGGATGAACTGGCCCTGCATCCGCTCGAGCTGGAGGCGCAGCATCATCACCACGTCCGCGCCTTTGAGCGCTGCGCCGAAATCATGGAATACCTGGACGTTCATCTGCTCGATCGCCTCGGGCATCAGGGCCGGCGGCGCGCAGACCCGCACCTCGGCGCCGAGCGAGGTGAGCGAGAGGATGTTCGAGCGGGCCACCCGGCTGTGCAGGATGTCGCCGCAGATGGTGACGACCAGGCCGCTGAATTCCCGTTTGGCTTGCCGGATCGTCAGCGCGTCGAGCAGGGCTTGCGTGGGGTGCTCGTGCTGACCGTCTCCGGCGTTGAGTACCGGGCAGTCCACTTTATCGGCGATCAACTGCACCGCGCCCGAACTGGCATGGCGGATGACGATGGCATCGGCGTGCATCGCGTTGAGCGTCATCGCCGTGTCGATGAGCGTCTCACCCTTCTTCACGCTGCTGGTGGCGACCGCCATGTTGACGACGTCGGCGCCCAGGCGCTTGCCGGCGATCTCGAAGCTCAGCAGCGTGCGGGTCGAGTTCTCGAAGAAGGCGTTGATGATGGTGAGCCCGGCAAGCAAGTCGCGGCTCTTCTTGGCCTCACGGTTGAGCGCGACCCACTGCTCCGCCTCGTCGAGGAGGTACCAGATCTCGTGGGGGGCAAGGCCGGCGATGCCGACAAGGTCGCGGTGCGGAAAGGCCGCGGAGCCTGCCGGGTAAGTGAAAGTCGGCGCTGTCATCAAAGTCGGCCCACTATGCCGGTTCGCCGCGCGACTCAAGCCGAGGCCGGCGGATTTCCCCGACCGTCATGTCGGCTCCCGTGCGAACGGCGGCGCTCAGCCCGCAGGGGATGCCGAAGTGCCCGGCAGGCGCGATGCCAGCGTTCGCAGCAGATCGCCCTGAAGGGCGAGCTGCGCCTCCAGCTGGTCGATCCGCAAGCCGTCGAGCTTTTCGTGGAGCGCCATGATCTCGAGTTCGGCCTTGAGGTTGACCTCGTAGTCGAGGCCCGCCGCGATGCGGTCGCGCGCGGCCTGCCGGTTTTGGGACATGAGGATGATCGGTGCCTGCAATGCCGCCACCATCGACAGCAGCAGGTTTAGGAAGATGAAGGGATAGGGATCGACGACGTGGGCCATCGCCAGTGTATTGCCGCCCACCCACACGATCAGGGCGGCGATGAACAGGATGATGAACGTCCAGGATCCACCGAACCGCGCCACGCGATCGGCGATGCGGTCGCCGAAAGTCTCACCTGCCGCGACCGCACTGTTGACGCTTCGGGTGACGTGATGGCGATCGGCGATCGTGGCGATCACGCGCTGGTCCCTGGCGGACAGTTGCGCCAATCCGCCTTCCAGCAATCGCTGGCCAAGTTCGGCGATGCGCGAAGCCGGGGCCACGGGCGCTTCCGCCGCAATCGCTGGCGCCTCAGGCGAGCGGCGGATCACCGCCAATCGCTCAGGCGCTTTTCGGGTTCGGCACTGGCGTCCCCTTCACGGACGGCTTGGACGCGTTCTGCTTGGGCGGGCCCGGCTTCTTGGGCTTGCGTGCTTCGCGCGAGGATTTCTGCTGTCCTTTGGCCATGCTGGCTCCTTTGGATGGAATGTCGGGGAATTCAGAGGGGCCCCGGGATGGTGGCGTCGCCCGCTATGTTGCGCAGCGAGACGACGGCCTCGCGGCACTCGCTGCGTGACGGATAGCCGCCACAATCGGCGAGCTTCTGGCCATCGCTGTCGGTCAGGCTCCAGTGCCAGTCGCCACCGCAGAACAGGACCGACGTGTGGGTGACCTGATCGGCGCGATAGATGTCGAAGCGAGGGCGCAGGTCTGTCGCGGGTCGCTCGCTTTGCGGCAAGGTCGCAAGCGGGCGCGGCTCCTCGTCGTTCGCGGCGACACAGAGCCGTGCCTGGCGCTCGGGCGTATTGTCCTCGTTCATCACGCTCTCCATGTTTTGCGCTCCTACCAAGGGCCTCGCGCGCGATAGAAGGGGAAGCGGCGCACCGTTCCCGCGATGATCCGGTCGGCAAGCTGCTCGCGGATCGCGGCGGCACCCGCGCCGGTGGTGCAGACCAGGTGGGTTCCACCGGCGGGCAAGGGCTCGATGGCGCTGATCGCGATCCCACCCAGATCGCAGCGCGATCGCACTTCGGCTTCGGTCAGCGACAGGTTGACGGCGCGGTTCATGCCGACACCGCCGTCGTTTCGCGCGCACTCTGCCGAGACCAGCGAGCGGCTGCGCTGCGATGTTGTGGGTGAGGGGGGAAGACCATGGTGTCGACTCCGGCGCGTAAGCGGGAGCGCGATGGTCTCTCAGCCGCGGCGGCTCACGAGCGGAATGCCACGATGCCATGGATATGGCGCCGGAGCCGGCAAAGCGCAACCGGGAAGCGGTACTATCGCGGGATGACGAGGGGCCGCGCCGCATCGGCTGAATGCGCGCCTTTCATGCCGCGCCGTGCGCGGCTAAGGCGGCCAGCGAAAGGCAGGTCTTAGATGAAGTTCGCCCGCAAGGTCTGGAAGTTGCTGGTCGCGATCAAGGACGCGCTGGTCCTGGTGCTGCTGCTGCTGTTCTTCGGCCTGCTGTACGCCGTGCTGTCGCTCCGCCCCTCGCCGGGCAAGGTCACCGACGGCGCGCTGGTCGTGCATCTCGACGGTGCCGTGGTCGAGGAGACGGCCGACGTCACCACCACGCAGCTGCTGCTGGCGCAAAGCGGGCAGATGGACCTGCCGATGCAAGTGCGCGAGCGTGACGTGGAGCGGGCGCTGCGGAGCGCCGCCAGCGATCCTAAGATCAAGCTCGTCGCGCTCGACATGTCGCGCTTCACCGGCGGTGGCTTCGTTCACATGCGCGACATCGGCGCGGCGATGGATGCGGTGCGCGCCGCGGGCAAGCCGGTGCTGACGTATGCCGACGCCTACACCGACGACGGCACGCAACTGGCGGCGCATGCGAGCGAAGTGTGGGTCAACCCGATGGGCGGGGCGATGGTGGTGGGGCCGGGCGGGAACGCGCTCTACTACAAGTCCTTGCTCGACAAGCTGAAGATCACCGCGCACGTCTTCCGCGTCGGCACCTACAAGACATTCGTCGAGCCCTATACCCGCGACGAGCCGTCGCCGGCCGCGATCGAATCGTACTCCGACCTCTACGGCGGGCTGTGGCAGGCGTGGCAGGCGGACGTGAAGAAGGCGCGGCCGCGCGCCAATCTGGCGCTGGTAACCGGCAATCCGGTCGACTGGCTCAAGCGCTCGGGCGGCGACATGGCCAAGGCTTCGCAAGCCGCCGGCCTCGTCGACCGGATCGGCACGATCACCGACTTCGCGACCCGCGTGGCGCAGCTTTCGGGAACCGACACGGCGACGAAGAAGCAGTCCTCGGGCGAGATCGTCGGTACCGAGCTCGCGACTTATCTTGCGGCGCATCCCGAGAGCCAGAGCGGCGCGGCGATCGGCGTCGTGACGATTGCGGGCGATATCGTCGACGGCGACGCGGGCCCGGGCACGGCCGGCGGCGACCGCATTGCCGAGGCGCTCGACGACGAACTCGACAGCGGGATCAAGGCGCTTGTCGTGCGCATCGATTCGCCGGGCGGTTCGGTGCTCGCTTCCGAACGCATCCGGCGCTCGATCGAGCGCTACAAGCAGAAGGGCATCCCCATCGTCGTGTCGATGGCGAACCTGGCGGCGAGCGGCGGCTACTGGGTCTCGACCCCGGCGCAGTACGTCTTTTCCGAGCCGGGCACGATCACCGGATCGATCGGCGTTTTCGGCATCCTTCCCAGCTTCGAGCGGGCACTGGACAGCATCGGCGTGCACTCGGGCGGGGTGAAGACGACGCCGTTGTCGGGCCAGCCCGACTTGCTCGGCGGCCTCTCGCCCGAGCTGGAGGCGATGGTGCAGGCGGGGATTGAGAACGCCTATGCCAAGTTCCTCGGCATCGTCGGCCAGGCGCGGCACAAGACGCCGCAGCAGGTCGACCAGATCGCACAGGGTCGGGTATGGACCGGCGTGCGCGGCAAGCAGATCGGGCTGGTCGATGCATTCGGCACGCTCGACGACGCGCTCGCCTACGCGGCGCGGCTGGGCAAAGTCGGCAACGGCGCCTGGCATGCCAAGTACATCGGCCGCGAGCAGGACCCGCTGAATGCGCTGCTGGTGCAGATGTACCAGCGCCGCCGCTACGGTAGCGGCGGCGATATCACCGCGCTTGCCGCCTTGCGTCAGCGCGAGCAGCTGGCCCGCGCGGTCGATCAGGTGGAGGCGATGGTCTCGGGGCAGGGGATGCAGGCGATGTGCCTGGAATGCCCGGGGCTGCCGGGGGCCGTGCCCGCGCGGCGGGACGTGGGCAGTGTCGGCGTGCTGTGGCGGCTGACCGGATTGTTGGGGAGATGAACCTCCCTCCCCCCTCGAGGGGGGAGGAGGGAGTTGTTGCTTAATCGCCGATCGGTGCGGGAGCCTCGATCGGCCCGGTATCCGGAACGTCGGTCGCGGGCGTGTCGCCCGGAAACTCGTCCGGCGATGTCGGCTCGTTCGGCTCGCCGGGGAGCGGCGGGGTCTCGGCGGGGGACTGCGGCTCGTCGATATCGGGCGGCGGAGCGCCGGGCTGGGTGGCCATGGGAGAATGCCTTTCTGGTCGTTCTCCATCCCACGTGGGCATGCCGCGCCGCGCGCGCAAGCGAAGGTCTCGCGTTCCTCGTCCCGCCTCGCCGCTCGCCCGTTTCGGTCCGGACTTGTGGCGGCATGGCGGACGGCGGGAATTATTCTCCCGTCGCGCGGATCGCCGGATTTGCCCAGGATGGCGGCTCGCGTCGGGGTAGCACGCGGTGTCCGTCGAGCGAGCGAACCTCGATCCCGCATGCCCAGGGGAAATGCATCGAGAAGGCGAGCAACCCCGTCCGCTCGGCCGCCGGCAAGTGGCACATGGCGAGCACCGTCTCGGCCAGGTACTCGACGTCTTCGGTCGGGAAGTCTTGCGGGATCAGGTCGTCGGTTCCCGGCGTGCGGATCGCGGTCGACGGAGCGACCATATTGACCGCGATGTTCCGGTCGATCAGTTCCGCCGCCATTCCCTGCGTCAGCCGGTGGAGGGCCGCCTTGGCCGCGGCATAGACGTGGTAGCCACGGGTCTTCTCGTGCTCGGGGTAAGGTCGCGGGGGCGGTAGCGCATCCTGCGAGCCGATGTTGACGATCCAGCCGGAACCGGCCTCGCGCATGGAGGCCATCGCCGCCTGCGACAGGACGAACGGCGCGCGCAGATAATGGGTCAGCGAGCGTTCGAATGCGTCCATACCCATCTCGCCGACGGGCGCGAAATCGGCATAGCCTGCATTGTTGACGAGGATGTCGAGGCGACCGCCCCCGGCCTCGATCGCGCGCGCGACCAACGCGCGGCATGCCGCCATGTCCTCGATGTCGGCGGCGAGCGGAATGGCCCGCCCGCCCGCGGCCTCGATCAGCGCGACCGTCTCTGTAAGCGTGCCCGACATGATGCGCTCGCCGCCACCGCGCTTGCCGCCGACCGGCGCATCGGCCGAGCGACCGGTGACGATCACCACAGCGCCGGCGGACGACAGCCGCTGCGCGATCGCACGGCCGATCCCCCGGCTCGATCCCGTGACCAGCGCGACCTTGCCGGCGAGCTTCGGGGTGACGTCGCCGTCTGCAGCACTCATCGGGCAAGCTCGAACGCGGCGAAGTCCGGCGTCTTCGTCCGTTGGCGAAACAGATCGTAGGTCCAGGGCCAGACGATCGGCACGCCGGTCTTGTCGAGATAGTAGCTGGTGCAGCCCGAGGACCAGATTGTGTTGCGGTGCGCCGCCACCCGGGCAGCCTCCTGCGACGCGAAGGCATCGTCGCGGATGGCGACCGTCCTGGCCTTACCGGCGGCGAGCGGAGCGATCAGCTGCTCGATGAAGCCCCATTGCCGCTCGGCGATGTCGATCAGCGAGAAGTTGCCGAGCGGCGATGTCGGCCCGTTGAGGAAGAACAGGTTGGGAAAGCCGGGCACGGCCACGCCCAGATAGGCGGCGCAGCGCTCGGCCCAGACATCGTCGAGATCCACGCCATCCTGTCCGCGCACCTTTGCCGGGCGAATGTAGCGATCGGCGTCGAACCCGGTCGCGAGCGCCAGCACGTCGAGCCGGTGCAAGACCCCGGCGCCGTCGATCACGCCTTCGGGCACGATCCGCCCGATCGGGCCGACGACGACCTCCACGTTGGGCTTCTGTACGGCCTCGTAATACGTGCCCGAATAGATGAGCCGCTTGCATGCCGCGCGATAGTTTGGCCGTAGCATCTCGCGCAGCACGGGATCGTGGACGTTCTCTTCCAGGTTGCGGCGGCACAGCTCCTCGACCTCACGGATGCCCGGCGAATTCATGTCCGTCACGCCGTTGGTGAAGCGGTCGATCGCGGCGAGGAAGTCGGGATGGTAGCGCACCGCGTCGATCGCGGTGACGCTCTCCCGGAACCTGGCCTTATCCTCCTCGCTGTAGAGGAAGTTGGGCGTTGGCATGATCCACTGCGGCGTGCGCTGGAAATGCACCACCTCATGGCCCTCCAGCCCAAGATGGGCGACCATCTGCACGCCGGTCGACCCGTTGCCGATCACGCCGATGCGCTTGCCGGTCAGGTCGAGGTCCGCATCCCACCGCGCCGTGTGCATCGCCGGGCCGGAGAAGCTCTCCAGCCCGGGAATGTCGGGCATGTTCGGGTGGTGGAGCACGCCGCTCGCCACGATCACGACATCGGCATGGTGGATGTCACCACCGGTCGTCGCCACGCGCCACTCGCCGCCGAGCCAGTCGATCGTCGACACTTCGCTGTCGAACCGGATCGTCGCGCGCACGCCGTAATCGTCGACCGTCTTCTCGAAATAGGCCTGGATCTCGGTGCCCCCGACGAAATAGGCGGACCATTCGGGGTTAGGTGCGAACTCGTAGGTATAGGCGTGTGCCGGCACGTCGCAGGCCAGCCCCGGGTAGCGGTTCTCCCGCCAGGTGCCGCCCACGCGATCGGCCTTTTCGAGGACCACCACGTCCTCATGGCCTGCCATGCGCAGCTTGATGGCCGCGAGGATGCCGGACATCCCCGCGCCGACGACGGCGAAACGCATCCTCTACGACCTTCCGTTATGGGTACGGCCCGGCGCTGCCCGCCGGGCCTGCCGGATCAAGCAGCCATCGCCGCATCCACGGCGTCGGCCGGGATGTTGGTGGGGCCGCCGATATCGTAGACCTGGCTGACAAGGCCGATGAACGCCCGGTCGTTCATGGGATCGGTCGGCGTCTCGACTGCGATCCCGCGCCCGCGCATGTCCGCGATCAGGATATCGAGCGCCTGCTCCCGGCTGATATCGTCGGTATGGTCCAGCGTCGCCTTGAGCTCGTCCATGTCCATGAACAGCTGCGCGCCCCAGTGGACGAGGAAGCGCATCTCGTCGGCGGGGATCTTCTGATTGACCTTGCCGAAGGTCTCGATCTGCCAGCCGTCCGACGTGTCGGGATCGGTTCCGAAAGTGGAGGAGATGTCGAGACCCTCCGGCTTGCGCATCACGACTGGGCCTGTCGCCTGGCCGTGGTGAAACATCATCTCGTTCTCGACCACCACCGCACGGCCCCACATCGGGCCGTTGATCTGGAGCGGCTCGCCACGCGGGCCATCGGGCCAGCAGTTGAAGCCGCCGCCGATCCGGCCCTTGTAGTACCAGGCGATCACCTGGGCCTTCTTCGCCTGCCAATGCCGGAACAGGCAGGATTTGGTCATCGTGAGCAGCAGCCACAGCGGAGTGTTGCCCATGGTCATGCCGCGGAACACCGTGCCGTCGAGATGCGGCGGCCCGCCGATCGGGGTGGGGCCCTGGATGTTGAACAGGAAAGTCTCGGGCACCGCGTATTTTGCGCCGCGATAGGCGCGGGCGAGTTCGAGGAAGCGCGAGTTGTAGAAGCAGTCCTCGAGCTCGGGATAGAGGCACACGCCCTCCCGGCCGAGATAGCCGCGAAACACAGGGTTGAGACCGATCATGTCCCAGGTGAGCGTCACCCCTTCCGGGATCGAGCCGGAGGTGGTGGCGATCACTTCCTCGGGCGTCTTGAAATTCTCGGCCAGGATCAGCGGCCAGGGGCCGTTCTCGCGCACCACGCCCAGCAGACGGCGGTGCTGGTCCTGCGTGTACGCGTCCTCGATGATCTGCGGCGGCGCGACCGGCAGGAACTGCTCGGACGCGGCGGTGACACCGACCTTGCTCTGCATCTGCATCTGCATCTTACAACCTCCTGGAAAGGGCGGTCAGGCGCCCAGCATCTGGATGACTTCGTTCACATGGCCCTCGGGATCGAGCACGAAGGTGACCTTGATGCCAAAGTCGGGCATCGTGCGCACCGCCTCGGGCACGGTGCCGCCCGCCGCCTTCGCCCGCTCGACCAGCGCGTCCAGGTCCTCAGTCATGAAGCCTTGCACGGATTCGTTCAGCGCCGGCGCATCCGCATCGAGATACGAGATCAGCGTCAGGGCCGGCCCGCCCTGATACGTCGACTGGTAGGTGATCTCGTCTATCTTGCGACCGAACATCTCGTCCTGATGCCGGTTGTTCGGGATCAGTCCGAACACGTCTTCGTAGAAGGCGGCCATCGCGTCCAGGTCGTGGACGAATGTCTTGCCAAAGATGTACTGCGTGGCACGCGTGGTGCCGAATGGGCGGGGATCTGCCACTTCGTTCTCTCCTGCAATCGCGCGATCAGATGGTGAGCATCGCCATCTCGCGGGGCGCTTCGTCCGCGGCATCCTCTCGGCGAGTAACGGCGAAGTCCTCCATGCGGGGGTGCCGCAAGTCGTGCCAGATGCGCGAATTGTGGCGCGGGATCGCGAGGATCACTTTCTGACCCTTGTCGCGGTAGTAGCCGTGCGCGTTGCCATGGTTGACCCATGCCGTCTTGGCGAGATCCGCATCGACATCCTCGACGAAGGCGCGCGTCGCCTCCTCGGTCACGTCCACCGACGACAGTCCCTCGTCCACCATCCACTGGAGCAGCTCGATGATGTAGTGGACCTGCTGCTCGCTCACCACGGCATGGTTGGCCACCAGGAAGCTGTACGGCGCGCCCATGAACACGAAATTGGGAAAGCCCGGGATCAGCATGCCCTCATAGGAGAAGGGCCAAGGCTCGAAGGTTTCCTTCAACGTCTTGCCGGTCGCGCCCACGATGTCGAACTGACGGCCGAAATGCAGCTTGTAGCCGGTCGAGAGCAGCAGCGCGTCGCATTCGATGCGCGTGCCGTCCTTCAGGATCACCGCATTCTCGTCGCAAGCGGCAAGCTCGCCGCGCACGATGCTGACGTTCGGCTTCTTCAGCGTGTCGTAGAAGCCGCAATCGAGGATGGGCCGCTTCGCGAACACCGGGAAGGAGGGCGTCAGCATCTCCACCATCTTCGGATCGTCGGGGAAGTGGCTTTGGACATAGCCCTCGCACATCATCCGCATGCCGTCGTTGATCGGGCCGAAGCCGCCGGTCCTGGCGGCATATTCCTCGTCCTTCATGATCATGCCGTGCATGTCGCCCATGGCGCTGGCGAGGCTCTGGAGGCGCTTCCACTGCGCGACGAACGGGATACGCTCCATCGCGATCCGCTCCAGTTCGTCGATCGGGGCGTGCGCCGCGGGATTGGGGATGATGTGCTCCGGCTGGCGCTGGACGATCACCATCTCGCCCACCGTGTCGGCAAGTGCATTGGCAACCTGCACGCCTGAGCAGCCGGTGCCGACGAGGACCACCTTCTTGCCCTTGAGATCGACGCTGTGATCCCAGCGCGCGGAATGGATCACCGGGCCCGAGAACGTCTCGATATTCTCGACCTTGGGATAGTTCGGCTCGTTGTTCGGCCCGACCGCCATGATGAGCACGTTGGCCTCGCGGGTGACCGGCTGGCCGTTGCATACCGCCCTGACGGTCCACAGCTTGCGATCCTCGTCCCACTCGGCGCCGGTTACGGCAGTGCCGAAAGTGATCCGCTCGCGCAGGTTGTACTTGTCGGTCACGCGTTCGAGGTAGGCGAGGAATTCCGGCCCGTTCGGGTAGTATTTCGTCCAGGAGGCGTTCGGCTCGAACGAGAAGGAATAGACGCGGCTGGGCGTATCGACCGCCGCGCCGGGATAGGTGTTCTCCAGCCAGTTGCCGCCAACCGCGTCGAGCTTTTCGACGATCTCGAAATCGAAGCCCGCCTGCTGCAACTTGATGGCGGCGTTGATCCCCATCATCCCGGCGCCGACCACAAGCACCTTGAAGTCCGCCGAAGGCACGCGACGCGGCTCCCGCACGCGGGTGTCGGTGGTGAAGCCGCCATGCTGGAAGGCCGGGCCTATCGACATCTCGGGCAGCTCCAGCCCTAGCGCCAGCTTCGCCATCTCGCGGAAGATCGGCTTGTCGAGATGCGGCAGTATCGGCGGCTTGCCGGGAGACAGGGCCGCGCGCAGCCGCTGGCGCACCTCGCGCTGCACTTCAAGCGAGGCCTCGCTCGGCTGCTCGTCGTCGGGGAAGGCGACGAATGCCTCCTTCACCTTGTGCTGGCTGCCTTCGAGAGCCGGTCCAAAGCGATGGAGCAGCGTGCGATCTCCGGTGATCTGGATGAGGGCGAGCAGCGCGACGACCGGATCGAGCGCCTCGATCGCCGCGTCCAGCTCGTCGGTTTGCGGGTGATCCAGGCTAAGCGAGGCAACTTGCATCCCGAGCTCCTTTGATGCCAAATCTTGTGATTGGCTGCGCGATTAATTACATTCGCGTGTGCAATTAGTCAAGCGGAGGGCTGACGGTTTGGCGATGACCAAGGTGCGGGCCGCCCGGCGGGCAGGTCGCCCGACGGCGGAAGCCGCGCGGATGAAGCACGAAGCGCTGCTCGAGGCCGCTTTCGCCGAATTTGCCCGTTCAGGTTTTCGCGGCGCTTCTATGCGCGACATCGCGGAAAACGCGCAGATTTCCTCGCGCACCTTGTACAACAGATATCCCGACAAGCTGGCGCTGTTCGAAGCCTGTGTCGAACTCGCCGCCGATGATTTCGAGCCGATTCCGGCCGATCCCGAAGCGGATCTGCGCTCGTGGCTCGTCGCCTATACGATCGCCATGCATTCCCAGCTGATGAGCGAGCGGAGCCGCCAGATCTCCCTGCTCGTCTATCGCGAAGGTAGCGAGTTCGATGAACTGCGGCAGATCGCCAGGAGCCGTTTCGAGCAACTGCAAGTGGCTCCGGTCACCTCGGTGCTCGCGCGCCACGGGATCTCCGGCGACGCCGCACACTATCTTGCGACGCACTTTGTCGGGGTCGCGCTGGCCGAATGGCAACGCCGCCTGATCTTCGGCGGCTCGCCGATGACAGCCGCCGAGATCGCCATCCACGCGCGCAACACGGCCTTCCTGTTTCTGGAAGGAGCGAACGCGCTTGTTGCGGGGGATTGGCAGCTTGCGGAAATGGACGCGTAATCTGCAGGTTGCGAAAAAACCTACCAGCAAGGTCCCGCTATCCGAATCCGGCTTCACGCGGGACGGCGCGCTTGTTGCAGGCGCCTGCATGCAGGTGGTGCGGCTAGAGGGACTCGAACCCCCACGGTTGCCCAACGGTACCTAAAACCGTCGCGTCTACCAATTTCGCCATAGCCGCAGACCGCCGGCTCTATATCGGTGCGGTGAAAAGGAGCAAGCGTTTGCTGACGGGCTGCGGCCGACGGGTCGGTCGGCCAGTTCGAGCCGCCCTTCGTTCGCCGCCTCGGGAGCGCCTGCCGCCGACGCGGGGTCCTCAGACCTGCCACCGGCCGCCGAACATTTCATGGCTGGTCATCACCCACCCCTTCGATTATGTGGCGCGCCCTTAGGGCTTCATCGTGTCCGCTTGCGTCCGGAGTTTCTCCGGGCACATGGTGGACGATGTGCGCTGGAACTCGTTGAAAAACAGCATTTTGGCTGACGTTCGTCGCTCATGTGCTGGATCTGGGTTCCAGTCGCGCACGATGAGGGGGTTCGAGTCCCTTCGCCCGCACCAGTTTTCGCCGCCCGGTCAGACGCGGCCGAAGGTAAGGCACAGGAAGGCATAACGAGATGCAGATCGTCGAGACCACCAACGAAGGGCTCAAGCGCGCCTACACGGTGACCATTCCCGCCAAGGACATCACCGCCCGCATCGAGGGCGAGGTCAAGCGCCTGGCGCCGCAGATCAAGATGCCTGGCTTCCGCCCCGGCAAGGTGCCGGCGAACCTCGTCAAGAAGATGCACGGTCCGGCCCTGCACCAGGAAGCGCTGCAGACCTCGATCAAGGACGCGATGGACAAGCTCGTCGCCGACAATGCCCTGCGTCCGGCGATGCAGCCCGACGTGAGCCTGGGCGAGGGCTACGAGGAAGGCAAGGACGCCGAGCTGACCGTCAGCCTGGAAGTGCTGCCCAAGATCGAGGCGCCCGCGATCGAGGGACTCAAGCTCGAGAAGCTGACCGTGCCCGTCACCGACGAGCAGATCGACGAGCAGGTCCAGCGCTTCGCCGACCAGCAGAAGAGCTACGAGACCGCCGAGGACCGCGCCGCCGAGGATGGCGACCAGGTCGTCTGCGACTTCGTGGGCAAGCTCAACGGTGAGGAGTTCGAGGGCGGCAAGGCCGAGCAGCAGGCGATCGTCATCGGCGCAGGCCGCCTGATCCCCGGTTTCGAGGAGCAGCTCATCGGCGTGAAGGCCGGCGAGGAGCGCACGATCACCGTGACCTTCCCCGAGGACTATCCGGCCGAGAACCTCAAGGGCCAGGATGCGACCTTCGACATCACCGTGCACGAAGTGAAGGTGCCGGGCGAGACCAAGGTGGACGACGAGTTCGCCAAGCAGCTCGGCCTGGAAAGCCTGGAGCAGCTGCGCGGGCTCCTCAAGGGCCAGCTCGAGCAGGAGACCGCGGGGCTTACTCGCACGCAGATGAAGCGCCAGCTGCTCGACCAGCTCGCCGCCGGGCATGACTTCGACGTGCCGCCGACGATGGTCGAGGCTGAGTTCGACCAGATCTGGCAGCAGCTCCAGCAGGAAGCCGCCAACGAGGAAGACCCCGAGGCCGCGCGCGCCGAGATCGAGGCCGAGCGCGACGACTACCGCAAGATCGCCGAGCGCCGCGTGCGCCTGGGCCTCCTCCTTTCGGAGATCGGCCAGGCCAACGGCGTCGAGGTGAGCGGCCAGGAAATGCAGATGCTGCTGCAGCAGGCGGCGCAGCAGTATCGCCCCGAGGATCGCCAGCGCTTCGTCGACTACGTGCGCCAGGACCCGATGGCCGCCGCCCAGCTGCGCGCGCCGCTCTACGAGGACAAGGTCGTCGACTTCCTGATCGAGAAGGCCGAAGTCACGGAGCGCGAAGTAACTCGCGACGAGCTGCAGGCCGCGATCGAGGCTGACGCCGACGAGACCAAGAGCGACGACAAGTCCAAGAAGGCTCCGGCCAAGAAGGCGAAGAGGGCGGAAAGCGCCGACGAGGCCGCTGCCGAGGGCGAAGCCGCCGAGGCTTCGGTCGAGGATGCGCCCAAGAAGTCCGCTGCCAAGAAGGCCAAGGCCGCCGAGGGCGAAGCGGAAGGCGAGCCCGAAGCCAAGCCCGCCAAGAAGCCTGCGGCCAAGAAGGCGGCCACCACGGGCGACGACGAAGCCACGGCCGAGGTCAAGCCTAAGAAGGCCCCCGCCAAGAAGGCGGTCAAGGCCGAGGACTGAGCTTCGCGCTAGCCGGTCGGCCACTGCTGAATAGACGTGCAAGGGGCGCTGCGGACGGACCGCAGCGCCCCTTTCGCATGACCGTCGCGCGGGGGAGCCAACGGCTGGGCGCGCAACGGCCCCGAGTGGGCGCTCGCCATGCAGCCGGCAAGGGGTACCGCTTGTTCGGGTTGCTCGACAAGCCGTTGCAAACATTAAGGATGATCTCATGATCAAGCTCGCTGCGCTCGGTGCCATCGGCTACGCCGCTTATCGATACCTCCAGAAATCGCAGGCGGCGTCGTCGCGGAACGCGCCTGACATCGCGCTGGCCGGTGGGCCGCTCAGTTCACACGCGACACTCCGGCACGATCCCGACCTTGCTCCGCAGCGCAACTGAGGAGGCAGGTGATGTCCGGCGACCCCAAGGAGGCCAAGCAGGAGCCCGTCGAAAACGAACGCGATGACGATCTGGAGAAGGTGCAGAAAGAGGCGGCCGAAGAGCGCGAGGAGGATGGCGGCTACCAATAGGAGCGGCGCAGACCGGGTGGGCGGGGTCGGTTCATCGGACTTGTCCCACCCCGTCGACTCGTGCAGATGTGATCGAGCCCAGGGGACTATCCCCAGCGGCGTTGATTACGGTGCACCGATACCGGGGTTAACGCCCTTGAACATCCAGGGAGGGCACGCGACATAAGCGTGCCATCTTGATGAGGACCCCCATGATCGACCTGTTCGGCGCCGCCGGCGCCAGTGTTTACGGAACCCAGGGAAAGTTCACCACAGATCCCGTGACCGGCGCCCTGGTGCCGATGGTGGTCGAGCAGACGAGTCGCGGCGAGCGCAGCTTCGACATCTACTCGCGCCTGCTGCGCGAGCGCATCGTCTTCATCACCGGTCAGGTCGAGGACCACATGGCCTCGCTGATCGTAGCCCAGCTGTTGTTTTTGGAGAGCGAGAATCCCTCCAAGGACATCTCGATGTACATCAACTCGCCGGGCGGCGTGGTGACGGCGGGCATGGCGATCCACGATACCATGCAGTACATCCGTCCGCGCGTGTCGACGGTGTGTATTGGCCAGGCCGCTTCGATGGGCAGCTTCCTGCTGGCCGCCGGCGAGCCGGGCATGCGCATCGCGCTGCCGAATGCGCGCATCATGGTGCACCAGCCTTCGGGCGGGGCGCAGGGCATGGCCTCCGACATCGAGATCCAGGCGCGCGAGATCCTGCGGATGCGCCGCCGACTGAACGATCTCTACGTCAAGTACACGGGCAAGTCCCTCGACGAGATCGAGCGCGCGATGGACCGCGATACGTTCCTGGAAGCCGATGAGGCGCTGGCCTTCGGCCTCGTCGACAAGGTTTTCGAGAGCCGTCCGGATGCGGCGAGCGGAGATGAAAACAAGGGCTGACGCCGGGGCGATCCCGGTGCCGGCCTTCACCCCGGCGCAAGCAAATCGGGCTAGAGTTGATCACCATGCCGACTGCGGAGTACAGTCGGCGAGTCGCCTCCAGCAGGGGCAGCAAGAACGAGAATGACGAAATTGAGCGGATCTGACGCCAAGAGCACCCTTTACTGCAGCTTCTGCGGCAAGTCGCAGCACGAAGTGCGCAAGCTGATCGCCGGGCCGACGGTCTTCATCTGCGATGAATGTGTCGAGTTGTGCAACGACATCATTCGCGAGGAAACCAAGGCCGGGATCGCGGGCAAGAAGGACGGCGGCGTGCCGTCCCCGCGCGAGATCTGCGAGACGCTGAACGACTATGTCATCGGCCAGAGCCGCGCGAAGCGCGTGCTGTCGGTGGCGGTGCACAACCACTACAAGCGGTTGAAGCACAGCGGAAAGTCGGGCGATGTCGAGCTGTCGAAGTCGAACATCCTGCTTGTCGGGCCGACCGGCTGCGGCAAGACGCTGCTCGCCCAGACGCTCGCCAAGACCTTCGACGTGCCGTTCACGATGGCGGACGCGACGACGCTGACCGAGGCCGGCTACGTGGGCGAGGATGTCGAGAACATCATCCTCAAGCTGCTGCAGGCGTCCGACTACAACGTCGAGAAGGCGCAGCACGGCATCGTCTACATCGACGAGATCGACAAGATCAGCCGCAAGGCGGAAAACCCGTCGATCACGCGCGATGTCTCGGGCGAGGGCGTGCAGCAGGCGCTGCTCAAGCTGATGGAAGGCACCACCGCCAGCGTTCCCCCGCAGGGCGGCCGCAAGCATCCGCAGCAGGAGTTCCTGCAAGTCGACACGACGAACATCCTGTTCATCTGCGGCGGCGCTTTCGCGGGCCTCGACAAGATCATCGCCGACCGCCTGCAGAAGCGTTCGATCGGCTTTGGCGCGCATGTCGCCGATCCCGACAAGCGCCGCGTGGGCGAGCTGCTGCAGAAGGCCGAGCCCGAGGATCTGCTGAAGTTCGGCCTGATCCCCGAGTTCGTCGGCCGCCTGCCGGTGATCGCCACGCTCGAGGATCTCGACATGGTGGCCTTGGTGAAGATCCTGCGCGAGCCCAAGAACGCGCTGATCAAGCAGTACGCCAAGCTGTTCGATCTCGAGGACGTCGAACTGACCTTCACGGACGACGCGCTCGAGGCGATCGCGCAGAAGGCCATCGAGCGCAAGACCGGCGCGCGCGGCCTGCGCTCGATCGTCGAGAGCATCCTGCTCGACACGATGTTCGACTTGCCGACCGAGAACGACATCAGCGAGGTCGTGGTCGACCGGGACGTCGTCGAAGGCCGCCGCGAACCCATCCGCGTCCACAAGGGCGACAAGACCGAAGCTGCGGCCTGAGGCCTTAGCGGACTTCCACCTCTGATCCTTCCTGTTTTGCAGAGCAAAACGGGGAGGAGCTTTCGATTGCTCAGTCCTCGTCGGAAGAGGGTGGCGGCGCGTCTCCATCGGGAGACGAGACCGCTGGCGGCGGGCTCATTCCCCGGCCGCCGCCGCGCCGACGCCCGCCCCGGCCGCGCCAGCCGCCTTCGGGCATCGGGTCACCCTGCTTCATGTGCCGCATGACCTGCCCGTCGCGGGTGATGGTCATCTCCTCCGTCTCGGTCGCCTTGAGCAGCCAGCCGGACGGCCCCCTCAGCCAGGTGTCGTGCGAGACCGTGTCGAACGCCATCGTGTGCGTCTGGCCGTCGCGGCCCTGGCGCGTGCCGCCGGCGGAGAGGTGCTGCACGACTTGTGCGGTGTCGCCTTCGATCGTGACCGAATCGACGGTCGTGGTCTGCTTGCGATCGGGATCGACGGGGATCATCGCCAGCCGGTCGATCATGGCGTCGGCATCCTGCGCGCGGCCCGAGATGTCGGTGGCGGCGAAGTCGGGCGTGAGCAGGGGCTTGATCTGTTCGGGCGCACGCGTGTCCATCGCGGCCTTGAGCTGCGCGTAGCGGGCCTGGAAGTCGGCCTTGTCGTCCGCCAGGGCGCCCTGAGGCGCGGCGACGGCAGCGAGCGCCAAGGCCAGTGTCCATGCACGTGTGCGGGGCTGAATCATCGGTATCCTCTCATGCCTCCACGCCCCGGACCATCGGTAGCGCGAGCGCCGCCGGCTGCAATCGGCATATTGTATCATTGCGTCGCACGCCTTCCACGCGGCGGATTTCCACGGGATCGCCCTTGGTTTCAGGCGCTCCGGCCCAAAAGGATCGTGGATGACTGCAACAAGTCGCTTGGCGAGTGGCTTGCCAAGGGTCATGCAGCACTCTACAGGCACGCGGCCCGCAGGAGTGTAGCTCAGTTGGTAGAGCATCGGTCTCCAAAACCGAGGGCCGTGGGTTCGAGTCCCTCCACTCCTGCCAGCATTTATGCAACCAGTTCAGGCTCCCATGCACGGATCGACGCGTCCCGACCTCGGCACGATGACTGAAGTCGGACACACGGCGCTTCGGGATCGCCGCGACTGGGGCTTATGGCTCGGCCTTGTCATGGCCTTCGCCGCGACCTTGCCCGTGCTTGCCGCCTGGGCGCCGCAGATGACGGACTACCCCTCGCACCTGGCCGGCTTCAAGGTGATGCTGGACCACGGCAAGGATCCGTTCCTCACCGCCTACTACAGCTTCCATTGGGAATGGACCGGGAACCTGGGCGCCGAGCTGCTGATGGTGCCGCTTGCGCCCCTGCTCGGAGTGGAAGCGGCGGGCAGGTTCATCGCCTGGTCGATCCCCTTGCTCACCGGCCTGTCGCTGCTGGCGGTTACGCGGGCCTTGCGCGGGCAGATCGGCGTGGGCGCGATCCTGGCGTTCCTGACGATCTGGTCGCCCTCGCTCCTGATGGGCTTCATCAACTATTCACTCTCGCTGGCGCTGGCGCTGTTCGCGTTCGCGGCCTGGGTGAAGCTGGAGACCTGGCGCTGGCGGCCGCTGGCGTTCGTGCCGGTCGGCTTCATCGTCTACCTTTGCCATGTCTCGGGCTGGGCGATCATGGGCGTGCTGGTGTTCGGGTACGAGTGGGACCGGCGCAAGGACCTGACCGCGATCCTGGCACCCTGGCCGCTGATTTTCCCGATGCTGCCAATGCTGGCCGGCGCCGGCAGCAACTCGAAGATGGGCTATGGCCGGCAGGTCCTCGAGTACAAGTGGTCGATCCTGTACCGCGGTATGCGCAGCCACATCGAGTGGCTCGACATCGCGACGATCACGCTCGTCGTGGCGCTGCTGGCGGTGGCTGCCGCGACTCGGCGGATCGACGGCCGGCTGGGCTGGGCGGCAATCATCCTGTTCGCGCTGACGCTGATCGTGCCGCGCCACATCTTCGGCGGCGACTATGCCGATTATCGGCTGAGCACCGCGACGCTGCTGGTCGCCTGCCTGGCGATTCGCTGGCCGGCGCCGCGCTGGGGGCTTGCGGCCGCCGCCGGGCTGTTCGCGCTGCGCCTCGCGATCACCACTCAGCACTGGTACGAGGATGGCCGAACCTCGGAGCAGATGATCCGCGCCCTCGACCACGTGCCCGAGGGCGCGAAAGTGGCGACGGCGGTGGCGATTCCGCGCCGCCAGTGGGAGTTCGGCAGCTTCGAGCACTTCGGCAGCTATGCCGTCGTACGCCGCAGCGCCATGGAGAACTCCAACTTTGCGCTGCCCGACGTGCACTTGCTGGCGATGCGCGAGCCCGAGTATCGCCGCTTCGCCGATCCCAGCCAGCGCATCCTCTACGCGCCGTGGCAGAAGATCGACTTGCGCAAGTTCAAGGCCGGGAAGATGGCGGACTATCTCTGGTACATCGGCACCAAGACGCCAGTGGCGCTGCCGGACGGCGCGCGCATCCTGTTCCGTACGCCGAACTCGTTCCTCGCGCAGCTTGCAAAACCCGCAGAGTCTAGCTAGATCGCGCCTCTCTTCCGACAAGAAGACTTTCAAAGCTCCTCCCGGCCCCGGCCGGGGCGGCGATGAGCCCTAGGCGGAAGACAGGCAATCATCCCGCTCGCAAGAGCGTGCAGGCAAGAGACGAGCGATGGCGAAGACCAGCCCCGGCGAATTCATTCGGCAAGTGCGATCCGAAGCCTCGAAGATCTACTGGCCCTCGCGCCAGGAGACGGTGACGACGGCGATCTTCGTGGGCCTGATGACGGTGCTGCTGGCGGTGTTCTTCCTGGGCATCGACACGGCATTCGGCTCGTTCGTGCGCTGGCTGCTGACGCTGATCTGAGCGCCTCGCGCCCGCAACCGACCCAGATAGAACCTTCGAGAGATTTCATGGCCCGCTGGTACATCATTCACGCCTACTCCGGTTTCGAGAACAAGGTGAAGGAAGCGATTCTCACCGAGGCGGAGCGCCTTGGCCTCTCGCAGCTTGTCGAGGACGTGCAGGTCCCCTCCGAGACGGTGACCGAGGTGAAGCGCGGCAAGAAGACCCAGACCGAGCGCAAGACGATGCCCGGCTACGTGCTCGCCAAGCTGCATCTGAACGACGACGTTTACCACCTCGTCAAGAACACGCCGAAGGTCACCGGCTTTCTGGGGTCGAGCGGCAAGCCGCAGGCGATCAGCGAAAGCGAGGCCGCGCGCTACTTCGGCGCTGCCGAGGCCGCCGCCGCCGCACCGAAGAAGACCATCAACATCGATTATGAGATCGGCGATTCGGTGAAGGTGCTCGACGGACCCTTCGCCAGCTTCAACGGCCTCGTGGAAGAACTCGACTTCGACAAGAACCGGGTCAAGGTCTCGGTCTCGATCTTCGGCCGCGCCACGCCGGTCGAGCTCGACTTCGAGCAGGTCGAACTCAGCAAGTAAGCGGATCGCTTTTCGAACGCACAAGAGGGCGGGGGCGCAGGCTCCCGCCCTCTTGCGTTGTCGATCAGGCGTGGCCCACGGCCATGGTCGGCGCGCGGTGCTTGAGCCGACGTGAGATGGTCCGGCCCAGTTCGATGCCGTTCTTCTCGACCAGGCGGTAGGTCGCGCTGGCGAGGAGCAGCGTCGCGATCATCGCGATCGGCACGGTGAAGGCGTCCGGCACGACGCTGCGCACGGCATCGTACGTCTGGCCGTGGATCAGGTAGATCGAATAGCTGACCGCTCCCAGGTAGGCCGCGACCGGGTTGCACAGCAGCGGGCTTGTGCGCAGGCGCGGTGTCAGCACCACGATCAGGAACACCGCGAAGGAGAACAGCCAGGGGTAGAGCGCCTGGTGGAAGCCGACGCGCGGGTGGCTGTGCAGGCCGAACGAGAGATAGAACGAGGGCACCAGCAGCGCCGTGAACACGGCGATGCTGCCCAGGAAGCGGCGTGGGCTCAGCGAGCCTTCGGTGAGGAGGAAGGCTTGGTAGCCGATCACCGCGGCGTAGAGCATGAAGATGCGACCTGCCGGCAGGCGCAGGCCCGTCGCCAGGCTGGCGATGAGGGCCAGCAGTGTGATCGCCACGATCACTTGCTCGAGCCGGCGCGCCACGCCCGAGCGGAACACCGAGACGAAGATCGCGAACAGCAGGTACCACAGGAACTCGAGCGGCAGGGTCCAGGCGGCGCCGATGATCGGCTTTTGCCCGACGTATTCGGACAGGAGCAGCACTGCCGCGATCCAGCGGTCGGGCGAAAATTCCGGCCGGTTCGCCAGCCCCACGCCGGTGACTTGGTAGAAGGCGAAAGGCACGAGGCAGACGAGGTAGAGCGGATAGATCCGGCTGATGCGGCGGATCGCGAAGTCGATCGGATTGAACCCGCGCGTCACCGAAAACGGGATGATGAAGCCGCTGACGAAGAAGAACAGCGCCACGCCCGCGACACCGGGCTGCAGCGTCTGCACGGCCGTGGCCATGAAGCCGCCGCGATGCTCGAAGTAGTGTTGGCATAGCACCATCGTGGCGGCCACGAAGCGCAGAGAATCGATGAAGGCGATGCGGGTCGACGTGCTCACGCAGGACCTTTCCGAACAGGGCTGCGCGCGGGGCTGGCGAGCGCTCGCCCCCGTTCGCGCACCGATCGGAGTATGGGCCAAGAGGCGAGCGACCAATACGGGCGACTACGTGGCTCGCAGCGGACTCGATCCAAAATGACGCCGATGTGCGGGGTCTCAGCCGGCGGAGGCGGGCGAGGGTTGGCCTGATCCGACGGGCGACGAGAAGGCGCGGCGGATCCCACGCCGCGCCGGCACTTCGACCCACCGGTGGGCTTGGTCGGCAAGGAAGAGGACAATCGCCGAGAACGCGGCGAAACCGATCAGCAGCGACGGTGTGCCGCCGGGAAGGGGGCCTGCGGTCCGGATCAACTCCACCACCGGGAAGTGGAGGAGATAGACGGCATAGCTGCGCGCGCCGAGCCACAGCAACGGCCGCGAGCGCAGCAGCGGCAGGCGCAGCGCCAGCAGGAGCGCCGCGGGGAAGCACAGCAAGTCGAGCGGCAGGATCGGGCTGACGCTGCCTCCAACCATCAGTGGGGAGACCACGCAGGCGGTGACGAGCATCCCGGTCGGAATGCGCCGCAGGCGCGCGCGGGCTTGCCACAGGAGCTGGCCCAAGAAGAAGCCGAGCAGACCGCGCTGCAGCAGTTCGTCGCTCCACGGGCTGCCGCCGCCTCCGAACCGGACGAAATAGAGCAGGCACAGTGTTACGCTGCCCACGCAAATCCACGGCAGCGCTCGCCGCCACACGGCACCCACGGCGAAGAGCAGGTAGCAGACCAGTTCAATCGAAATGGACCAACTCGGCCCGTCGAAGGTGTGCCCGGCCGGCGCGACCCAAGCCTGCGCCAGGAACACGTGGGCGAGGAACGCCGCACCGGTGTTGTCGGGCTCGCGGCCCAGCATGGCGGCGCATACGAGCAGCATGACGAGATGCAGCGGATAAAGCCGTGCGAACCGCGCCACCGCGAAGTCCCGCAGGCCGCGCGCCGTCATCCGCTCGTCCGCGAGGTAGACGTGGGCGAAAATGAAGCCCGAAATCAGGAAGAACAGGTCGACCAGCGTCCAGCCCCAGTCCTGCAGCCAGCGCAGCGGCGGCGGCGCGCTTGCAAGGCTGCCTGGCGCGAATAGCCACTGCGCGTGGTAGAGCGCGACGGTCGCGGCGGCGAGCCCGCGCAAGCCGTCCAGACCTTCCAACCGGCCCACGTCTTCCCGGGCTTGCCGCGCTGCTTCCATCCTCCGGCGATAAGCGCGGCATGGTTAAACCGCCGTAAGCAACGTCGCTTTAACTCCGCAAGGCGCATGGCGACGCCGTGGAACGGGGCAGGCTTTCAGGGCTCGACGGCTTGCGTGGGATCGCCGCGCTGGGCGCGCTGTCGTTCCACATCTGGCGCGTTCCCGGCGGCAACGGCTACCTCGCGGTCGACTTCTTCTTCCTGCTGAGCGGCTACGTGATGGCGCGCAGCTACGAGGATCGGCTGCGGGACGGTGGCTCCGGTGCTGCTCGGGCCTTCATGGCGGCGCGGTTCTGGCGGCTCTACCCGACGCTGGCGATCGCGAGCCTGCTCGGGCTGCCTTACTTGTTCGCGCGGTTCGGAATAGCGGCGGGGCCGATCGCGCTGGCGACGCTGCTGCTGGTCCCGGTCGACGGGCCGGACGATCCCTTCACCCTCAACCCGCCGGCCTGGTCGATCCTGTTCGAGCTGCTGGCGAACCTCGCGCATGCGCTGGTCTTCGCCCGGCTTTCCGCGCGCAAGCTGACGGCGCTGACGCTGGCGCTTGCGGGCGTCCTGACGTGGCAGGTACTGCCGCGCACGCTGCACGTGATCCCTGGCGAGGGAGACCGCCTGCTGTGCTGCGTGCGGGTGAGCGTGCCTTATGCGATGGGCGTACTCCTTTACCGCATCTGGCGCGACCACCCGCCGGTCATGGTGCCGCCGATCCTTACCTGGGCCGCGATGCCCGCCTGGTTCCTTGCCGGTCCGCTGCTGATCGGTCGGAGCGGTGCGGCGGACCTCGTGTTCCTCTTCGCGGTCTGCCCGCTGCTGCTCGCGGGTGGCCTGGCGCTACGAGGGGAAAGCCGCTGGCAAGCCGGGTTGGGAACGCTGTCATTCCCCCTCTACGCCGTCCACGCGCCGATCGTGCTTACCTTGCGCGCGCTGGGCCTGGGGCCGCTCTGGCAAGTGCCGGCCTGCCTGCTCGCCGCCGCGGCGATGGTCCCGGTGTCGCGCTACCTCGTGGCGCATCTGCCGCCGCGCCTCGCGCGCCCGGGCGCCGGGCTCGCGCCCGGCTGAGGCTTGCAAGTTTCGGCATTTCCGCTAAGGGCCGCTGCTTCGCGAGGGCGGCTTGCCGTCCACTCGCGGATTCGCGCGGGAGGAAGGGGCATCCCTACCGTTTGACCGCTTAACATGAGCCGCACCCCAGGGCGCGGCGACAGTGTGAAAGGAGGCCCATCGTGGCCAAGAAGATTACCGGTTACATCAAGCTGCAGGTTCCTGCAGGCAAGGCCAACCCGTCGCCGCCGATCGGCCCGGCGCTGGGTCAGCGCGGCGTGAACATCATGGAGTTCTGCAAGGCGTTCAACGCCTCGACGCAGGAACTCGAGAACGGCATGCCGATCCCGACGATCATCACCGTCTACTCGGACCGCAGCTTCACCTTCGTGACGAAGACGCCCCCGGCGACCTTCCTCATCAAGAAGGCGGCGGGCCTCAAGTCCGGTTCGAAGACCCCGGGCAAGGCTTCGGCCGGCACCATCAAGCGCTCGCAGCTCGCCGAGATCGCGCAGACCAAGATGGCCGATCTCAACGCGAACGATATCGAGCAGGCGACCAAGATCATCGAGGGCTCCGCGCGCTCGATGGGCCTCGAAGTGGTGGAGGGCTGATCCGATGGCAAAGCAGACCAAGAAGGCCAAGGCTCTGGCCACCAAGCTGGGCGACAACCAGAAGCTCTATCCCGTGGGCGAAGCGCTGACGCTGCTGCGTGACCTCGGCACCGCAAAGTTCGACCAGACCGTCGAAGTCGCGATGAACCTCGGCGTCGATCCGCGCCACGCCGACCAGATGGTCCGCGGCATGGTCTCGCTGCCCGCGGGCACCGGCAAGACCGTTCGCGTCGCCGTGTTCGCCAAGGGTGACAAGGCCGCCGAAGCCGAGGCCGCCGGTGCCGACAAGGTGGGCGCCGAGGACCTGATGGAAGACATGCAGGCCGGCAACGTCGACTACGACCGCGTCATCGCCACGCCCGACATGATGGGCGTCGTGGGTCGCCTGGGCAAGCTGCTGGGTCCCAAGGGCCTGATGCCGAACCCGAAGCTGGGCACCGTGACTCCGAACGTCACCCAGGCGGTCAAGGACGCCAAGGGCGGCCAGATCGAGTTCCGCGTCGAGAAGCAGGGCATCATCCACGCCGGTCTCGGCAAGATGTCGTTCTCCGACGAGGACCTGCGCAAGAACTTCGACGCCTTCGTCGACGCGATCGTCAAGGCGAAGCCGGCGGGCGCTAAGGGCAAGTACGTGCGCAAGATCACGCTCTCGTCCTCGATGGGCCCGGGCCTGAAGATCGACACGACCGAAGTCGCCGGCGCCTGATCGCGCCAGCATCGCAAAAAGCTAAGAGGCCGGCGCAGTTTTGCGTCGGCCTTTTTCGTTCCCGCTTTAATTGCCGGGAGCAAGCCATTGATCGCAAGAAACAATCCACACGGCGCAAGGTTGAAGATCGGGTCTTTTTCTGGCGGGCAAGGCCGACCACATCCGAGGCAATGTCCCAGACACCATTGATCGCACGGCGTTCGCTGATCGCTTCGGGCGCGGCCCTTGGTGGCGCCGCGCTTGCCGCCGTCACCGCACCGCGCTGGCTCAAGCCCGTTACTGCGCCCACACAGTCTGCGTCCGTGGCGATGCGGTTTCCCGGGCCGCTCGCGCCCGTGCCGGCGCAGCCGAAGATCACCGATCCGATCGAGCGCGAGGCACTCGCCGCGCTCGATCGAGTCGGGCGCCGGGTGCCGCATCATGACCGGCTGGCGATCGTCGACTTCTCGGCCCCGTCCTCAAAGCCGCGCATGCACGTGCTCGACGTCGCGTCGGGCCGACGGATGGACTTCTTGGTCGCGCACGGCTCGGGCTCGGACCCGGCGCATACCGGCATCCTGCAGCGATTCTCCAACGTGCCGGACTCCAATGCCTCCAGCGAAGGCGCCTTCCTCACTGCCGACTACTACGTCGGGAAGCACGGCCGTTCGCAGCGTCTCATCGGCCTCGATCCGACCAACAACAATGCCTTGGAACGTGCGATCGTCGTCCATGGCGCGTGGTACGCCAATGCCGACATGATCCCCACGCATGGCAAGCTCGGTCGCAGCCAGGGCTGTTTCGCCGTCGGCGAGCGCGAACTGGCCCAAGTGTTCGCCCATTTAGGGCAGGGCCGGATGATCTACTCCGCCAAGGTTTGACCGGGGCGCGCGGACCGCGGATTTGGTATAGCACTCGACCACGAGCGCGAGCGGCCGGCCGTCGGGCAGGCGCAAAAGGCCGCGCTGCGAGAGCGCCGTAGCCGGGGGGCAGGGCGCTTGCCGGCCGTATCGGCTCTCGATCCGCTCGCGAGTGAAATGCAGCGGCGCCGCGACTCGGCCGAACGGCGTGTCCGTAGACGCGAGCAGTGCGTTCATGGCGGGCGTTAGGCGGGCGGGCACGTACCAGTTGTGGGCTTCGGATAGCACCACACCGCCGCAGGACAGGCGCACGTGGCGATAGCCGAGCGCCTCTTCGGCCCCGAGGTTCAGTCGGGTTCGCGCATCGCCGGGCAGCATGGCGGGCGCTCCGCGAACGGCCTCGGCGACGATTCGCGCAGAGTCGGCAAGGTGCCGCGCCCTGCACCAGTCCTGAAGAGAGGCGGTGGCACTGTCCCGGCTCGCCAGCGTCCGCTCCAGAGCGCCGACTTGGCCGCCCGCACAGCCGCCGAGCAGCAGCGTGGCGGCAAGCGCCGCGCGCCTAGATGCCACCGGCGACCGGAGGACGGCCCATCGCGGCCAGTGCCTCGCCGAGGTCTCGTGTGCAGGCGGCGAGTTCCTCGGCATCGACCGAGCGGATGACGAAGTTGGCGCCGCCCCGGCCCTCGCGCCAGAATGGGTAGCTGCCGATCTGGCAACCCGCATGCGCCTTTTCGGTCGTGCGCAGCAGTTCGGCGACCTCGCTTTCCGCGACCCAGCAGCCGATCGTCTCGCTCAGCACCGGCGCGCCGCCCTCGAGCGTGCCGGTGAGCGCTTCCAACATGCCCGAGGTGATGTGCGGAACGCCCGCCATCAGGAAGACATTGCCGAATCGGATGCCGGGCGCCCCGGTGTAACGGTTGGGGATGAGCTCGGCCCCGTCGGGCACCCGCGCCATGCGCAGGCGCGCTTCGGTAATGCCGCCGCGCGTCTCGTAGTAGCCTTCCAGGATCGCCCGGGCTTCGGGATGGACGATGACGTCCACGCCAAGAGCCTCGGCCACGGCATCGACGGTGATGTCATCGTGCGTCGGCCCGATGCCGCCGGTGGTGAACAGATAGTCGTTGCGCGCCCGCAGTTGATTGACGGCCTCGACGATGGCGCTCGTGACGTCGGGCACCACGCGCACTTCCGCGAGCCGGATGCCTTGTACCCCAAGCCAGCTCGCCACTTGGGCGATGTTCTTGTCGTGCGTGCGGCCGGAGAGGATTTCGTCGCCGATGACGACGAGGGCGGCGGTGTAGATGCGCGACGAATCGACCATGGCGCTGGCCTAGACCAATGGCCGGGCCTCTGCCACCGGCACGCGGGGGAAGCCATGCAAGCTGTTCGCCCGAGTATCCTTCACCGGCGGTAGCGCATCTCGCGAAGGCTAAAAAAAGGGCCGGTCCGAAGACCAGCCCTTGGAAGTTTGGGAGAGGATGCCTGAAAGGCCCGTCCCTTATGCTGACGTTTAGGTAATGCTGCAAGTGCGAAATAAGTGCTGATAATTGCACTTTTTGCAAGGGCAGTGAAATGGGGGGCAATCACGCCTCGACGGGAGCGGCGAACAAGTCGTGCGCATCGGCATCCTCCACCAGCACGTCGAGGATGTCTCCTGGCTTCACGTCACGGCTGACCTGGCGGAGAAACACGGACCCGTCGATCTCCGGCGCATCGGCTTGCGAGCGGGCGGTCGCCCCGATGTCGCCATCCTCGTCGGGCTCACCCACTTCATCGACGATGACCGGGATCACGCGGCCGACCTTGCTCGCGAGCTTGGCCGCGCTGATCGCCTCGGTCTTGGCCATGATGCGGGCAAACCGCTCTTCCTTGACCGCTTCGGGCACCGCGCCCGGCAGATCATTGGCCGCGGCGCCCGCCACAGGCTCGAAGCGGAACGCGCCGACGCGATCGAGTTGCGCCTCGTCCAGCCAGTCGAGCAGGTATTCGAAATCGGCCTCGGTTTCGCCCGGAAATCCAACGACGAAGCTGGAGCGGATGGCGATATCCGGGCAGATCTCGCGCCACTTGCGCAGCCGGTCGAGCACTTTGGCTTCGTTGGCCGGCCGCCGCATCGCTCGTAAAACGCTTGGCGCGGCGTGCTGGAAGGGGATGTCGAGGTACGGTGTGATCAGCCCCTCGGCCATCAGCGGGATTACCGCGTCGACGTGCGGATAAGGATAGACGTAGTGCAGACGCACCCACGGACGGACACCGTCGGGACCGCGCAACTGCCCGAGTTCGCGGGCGAGATCGGTCATGTGCGCGCGCACCGGATGGCCGTGGAACGTGCGCGTCTCGTGGCCGATATCGACGCCGTAGGCCGACGTGTCCTGGCTGATGACCAACAGTTCGCGCGTCCCCGAGGCGACAAGCTTCTCGGCCTCGCGAAGCACCGCGTCGATCCGGCGGCTGGCCAGCTTTCCTCGCAGTTGCGGAATGATGCAGAAGCTGCAAGCGTGATTGCAGCCCTCCGAGATCTTCAGGTAACTATAGTGGCGCGGGGTCAGCTTGACGCCGCGCTCGTCGGCAGCGGCCTGGGGGATGAGGTCGAGATAGGGCCCGAGTTCAGGCGGTGCGGCTTCGTGCACCGCCTCCACGACCGCTTCGTACTGGTGCGCGCCGGTCACGGCGAGCACTTGCGGGAAGCGGGCGCGGATCGCCTCCGCCTCGTTGCCCATGCAGCCGGTCACGATCACGCGGCCGTTCTCGGCGATGGCTTCGCCGATCGCGGCGAGGCTCTCCTCCTTGGCCGAGTCGAGGAAGCCGCAGGTGTTGACGAGGACGACGTCGGCACCATCGTAATCGGCGCTCATGGCATAGCCGTCGGCGCGCAGGCGCGTGAGGATGCGCTCGGAATCGACGAGCGCCTTGGGACAGCCGAGGCTGACCATCCCGACCTTGCGGGGCGCCGGCAGCTCGGCGGGGAGCGGAGTGGGAAGTTCACTGGACATGGAACGCGCGCCCCTACACCTGTTCGCGCCTTTTCGCTACCGTGCGGGCAAGGCATGCGGAGGATGCGATGGGACCGGTGAACTGGGTGGCAGTGATCGTGGCGGCAGCGGTGGCGCTGGCGATCGGGCTCGTGTGGAAGGGGCCGATGTCGCGCAATGGCCGCTCGATGCTCGGCGGGCCCAATCGGCCGCAGGGCAGGGCCTGGCTGGTGGGGCTGGTGTTCCTGCTGGCGGCAGTCATGCTGGGCCACAACTTCGCGCGGATCGGCAAGGCGACGCTCGACCTGAAGCCGTGGCTCTACTTCATGCAGACCGGCGGAGTGGCGCTGTTCTTCGTCGTGCCGGCGGTCTGGCTGACCCACGCGCGCAACGCGACCGAGCCGCTGCGCCGCCTGATCGACTGCGGCTTCTGGCTGGTCGCCTATCTCGCGATGGGGCTGGTGTTCTGGGCCTTCGGATGAGCGAGCTGCCGGCGTTTCGGGCAGCCGCCCGCAAACCCGCCCGCACACCCGCCATCAAGGCGCCGGCGGCAACTCCGGCTCGGGATCGATCGGCACGCCATCCTGCCGCACTTCGAAGTGCAACTCGGTGCCGCGCGCCTTGCCGCTGTCACCCACGAGGCCGAGGCGTTCGCCCGAGGCGATCCTGGCACCCTTCTTGACGGTGATGCGGTTGAGGAAGCCGTAGGCGGTGTTCCAGCCGTCGCCATGATCGATCACGACGAGGTTGCCGAACTGCGCATCCTCGTTGCCCGCGAAGATCACCGTGCCGGCGGCGGCGGCGCGCACCGGCGTGCCGCGCGGGGCGCCTATGTCGAGGCCGTCGTGATGGTCGGGCGTGTTGCGCGCGCGCCAGCCGCGCTTGACGGTGCCTTCGAGCGGCCAGGCGAAGCGGGCGGCCGTGCGGCCGGCCGGAGCGCGCGCAGCCGCCGCGGCCAGGGCGGCGGCGTTGCTCGCGGAGGCGGGAGTGACCGGCGGCGGGGTGAGGACCGTGGGGATCAGCAGTTCCTGGCCGGGGGCGACCGCCGTCTTGGGATCGAGGCCGTTGGCGATCGCGATCTGCGTCCACGGCACGGCATACTGGTAGGCGATGGCGAAGCCGGTGTCGCCGGACTTGACGGTGTGGTGACGCGTGCGCGGGATCTGCAGCGTCTGGCCCGGGCGTACGCTGTAGGGCGGCTTGAGGCCGTTGGCCTCGGCGATCAGCACCCGCGGGACTTGGGCACGGGCGGCGATGCCGCCCAGCGTCTCACCCTCGGCGACGACGTGGGTGCTTTCTTGGACCGACGGCCCCGCGCTCTTGCCGATCGCCTTCGTCGACGTTGTCGCTGGCTTGACCGGAGCGACTTTGGCGGACGGCTTGTCGGCAGCGGTCTTCGGGGTCGCGCTCTTGCTGCCGACTGGCTTGGCGGCGGTCACCTTGCTCGCCGCAGTCGTGCCGGCAGTCGTCTTGGCACTCGCCTTCGCGCTGGCCGTGCGCGGGATCTTCAGCGTCCGTCCAGCCCGCAGCGCATAAGGCCGCTGTAGCGCATTGGCGTCGATGATCGCCTTGCTGCTGACGCCGGCGCGATTGGCGATGCCGTTCAGCGTCTCGCCTTCGCCGACGACATGCTCGGTTTCGGTCGCGGGCGAGGCCGCTAGCGCCGGCGTCGCCAGCCATGCCGCCACGAGCAGGAGCGCTGCGCGCCTCACGGGGTGTACCGGCTCGCGAGCGCTTGCAGCGAAGCTTCGTGCGTCAGGTCGAGGTGAAGCGGTGTCACCGCGATATAGTTCTCGGCCACCGCCTCCAGATCGGTGTCGTGACCGGACGTGTGCTCGATGCCGTGGAGGCCGAACCAGTAGTACTTGAAACCGCGCGGATCGGTACCCTCGACCAACGATCCGCGCGCGTAATCATGGAAACCCTGCCGAACCACCCGAATGCCCCTCACGTCCCGCGCGCTCACCGCCGGGAAGTTTACATTAACCAAGGTGCGACTGGCAAATGGCACTTCGAGCAGCGGCGCGATGACTTTCGCGCCCCATTCCTCGGCGGCCGAGAACGACACGTCGTCGCCCAGACCTTCGCGCCGGTACACCTGGCTCAGCGCGATCGAACGGACGCCGGCGAGCGCGCCTTCGAGCGCGGCCGAGACCGTGCCGGAGTATGTCACGTCGTCGCCCAGGTTTGCGCCCCGGTTGACGCCCGAGAGGATGAGGTCGGGCGCGCCGGGCAGCACTTTCTTGAGCGCCATGGTCACGGCGTCCGTCGGCGTGCCGCTGACCGAGAAGCGCCGCTCGGCATGCTGGCGCAGGCGGACGGGGCGGTTGAGCGTCAGCGAATGCCCCGCGCCGGACTGCTCTTCGGAAGGCGCGCAGATCCAGATGTCGTCGGAGAGCTGCGCGGCGATCTTCTCGAGCACGTAGAGCCCCGGTGCGTTAATGCCGTCGTCATTGGTCAGCAGGATGCGCATGCGATCTCCAACCGCCGGCACCGCGACCGGCTCTTTGCCTTATGAATCGATAGTCGACGGCCCCACAAGCTCCGGTATGGACCGGAGGCGACGATCACACGGTCAGGCGATCGAGGCCACCCATCCACGGGCGAAGAACCGCGGGCACGAGGACCGAGCCATCCTCCTGCTGGTAGTTCTCCAGCACCGCCACCAGCGTGCGGCCAACCGCGAGACCCGAACCATTGAGCGTATGGACGAATTCAGTCCGCTTGGCCCCTTCGGGCTTGTAGCGCGCGTTCATCCGCCGGGCCTGCCAGTCACCGCAGTTCGAGATCGAGCTGATCTCGCGGTAGGCGCCTTGGCCCGGCAGCCAGACCTCCAGGTCGAAGGTCTTGCGCGCACTGGCGCCCATGTCGCCGGTGCACAGCAGCATCTTGCGATAGGGCAATTCGAGCGCCTGCAGGATCGATTCGGCAGCCGCGGCCATCCGCTCGTGCTCGGCGGGGCTGTCCTCGGGCTTGCACACGGTCACCAGCTCGACCTTCTCGAACTGGTGCTGGCGAATGAAACCGCGCGTGTCTCGGCCGGCTGCGCCCGCCTCGGAGCGAAAGCAGGGCGTCAGCGCGGTCATGCGCAGGGGCAGCGCCGCGGGATCGAGGATCTGCTCGCGCACGGAGTTGGTCAGCGAGACTTCGGCGGTCGGGATCAGCCAGCGGCCGTCGGTGGTGCGGAACAAGTCCTCGGCGAACTTGGGCAGCTGCCCGGTGCCGAACACCGCCTCGTCGCGCACCAGCAGCGGCGGCGCGCATTCGACATAGCCGTTCTCGCCGCTCTGGCGATCGAGCATGAATTGGCCGAGCGCGCGGTGCAGCCGCGCCATGCCGCCCTTGAGGAAAGTGAAGCGCGCGCCGGAGATCGCGGCGCCGGTCTCGAAATCCATGCCCAGCGCCGGGCCGAGATCGGCGTGCTCCTTCGGAGTGAACGCGAAGTCGCGCGGAGTGCCCCAGCGCGCCACTTCGACGTTGCCGGCTTCGTCCTCGCCTTCCGGCACTTCGGGCAGCGGCAGGTTGGGCAGGCGGGCAAGCTCGGCGCGGATCGCTTCGTCGTGCTGGCGCTCGTCGGCCTCCAGGGCGGGCAGCATCTCCTTTATCTGCGCGACCTCGGCCTTGAGCGCCTCGGCCGCTTCCTTGTCGCCTTTGCCCATGGCCGCGCCGATCGCCTTGGAGGCCTCGTTGCGGCGGTTCTGCGCCTCCTGCAACCGCGTCGCCACACCGCGCCTATACTCATCGAACGCGAGGATGCGCGCCGACACCGCCTCGACCCCGCGACGGGCGAGGGCGGCATCGAATGCGGCGGGATCGTCGCGGATCAGGCGGATGTCATGCATGGCCCGCGCCTATGCCGCCTGGCGCGCGCGCGTGCAAGGACGTGCAAGGAGAGACCGGACCTGACAAGGACCTGCGCTGGTGAATCGGATCGCTTGCCGCGCCTCCGGGATGTCCCGTTCCGCACCTCACCCGAGTGGTGAACGCACTATGCGCGAGCTAGGAGGAGGAACGCGCAAGAGCGCTCTGCCTTTCGGGTCCGCGAACGGGGGTGAGGGCGGTTCCTTTGTCGGCGTGGCAACGGCCTGCATATCGGCCGCGGCCGCCCGACGAAGGAACCGGACTTCGTCGCTCCAAACGTCCGTCCGGCCGTCCCAAAGGGCCAAGCCCCTCCGACTCTCAAAACCACAGCACCAGAAGGATTTCTGGTGGGCGCGACAGGGATTGAACCTGTGACCCCACCCGTGTGAAGGGTGTGCTCTACCGCTGAGCTACGCGCCCGCTACCAGTGCGGAAAGCGCGCCCTTAGGCCAAGCCGCGTGCGTTGACAAGCGGCGATCGGCGCCTAAAGCGCAAGCCATGAGCGACGACACCAGCAGCGAGCCCATCAGCGACACCCCGGCCGAGGCGAGCGCGCCTCAAGGGGGAGGCACGGACCTCCCGCCCGACCGGCTCGCGATCAGCCCGCGCAGCCCCTTCTTCGACGCGGACAAGCTGCAACGTGGCATCGGCATCCGCTTCAAGGGCGCGGTGCGTACCAATGTCGAGGAATACTCGATCTCGGAAGGGTGGATCCGGGTTCAGGCGGGCAAGACGATGGACCGCAAGGGGCAGCCGCTGACGATCAAGCTCAATGGCCCGGTCGAGGCCTGGTACGAGGACCTGGGCGAGGGCGCTCCGATCGCGCGCAAGGATTGAGAAGGCGCCGGTTCGCCCGGGGTCGAAAGCGCGGAGCGCTTCAACTGACAATCGCGCGCGTCAGTATGACCCGGCGATGATCGCGCCGATCGGGTCCTTGCGGCGGTCGACTTTGCGTGGGGCGAGGGTGCGGGGCCGAGCGTCGCGGGCGAGCCTGGCGGCGCGCGGTTCCTGTCCCGGCTTGGCGTTGTAGATGAACCCGGCCACCGGCCAGCGCGAGGCACCCAGGTTCTGGACCGGGCCATACCACACGCGCACTTCGCTCCAGTCGTTCGCGGGCGAGACGTCCACGGCGGTGACATTGCGCTCGATCTGCCCGGGGTTGGACCAGTTGGCATGGCTGATCAGGATCGTGCGCGTGTCGATCACCCGGCTGACCGTCGCGACATGCCCCAGAACCGAGTTGTTGTGCGGCCTCAGCGCCATCACCGCACCCACCTTGGGGACGTGTCCGCGGGCATAGCGTCCCTCCGCCTGATTCCACCAGGTAAGTGCGTCACCGTAGAGGTGGATGCCTGAGAGGGTGCGCGCGAAGGGCACGCACTGGAGATAATTGGTGGTCTCGCTCCCGCCGCCGAGCGCCTCGGGCGCGGCAATGGCGGGACGGGCCAGCGCCGCCGTCGGCGCGCAAAAAAGCCCGAGAATCAGTGCTGTTGCTATTGCCCTCATGTCTCGCATCTTGGCCGCGCGTGGTTGCGCTTTGGCTGATGCGGATGGTAACCAAGGCTGGTAAACGCGACGGTAAGTGTCGTTTCCGGAGAATGCCTTAGGTCTTGTGCTTAAAGGGAAATTACGGAGCGCGGGTCCGCTTTGGAAATAGTGAACGATCTGCGTCGAGCAGATCGTCGAGGCCGCTCAAATCAGAGTGACAGTGCCTGTCGCGCGCGAATGATGCGCGCTGCCTCGAAAGCGCAAAAATCGCTTTCGCGCTGGCTGGGGCGGCAGGATTCGAACCTGCGAATGCCGGTACCAAAAACCGGTGCCTTACCACTTGGCGACGCCCCATCGGCGTTGCGGGCGCTTAGCCGCTTGCCAGCGACATGAAAAGGCTCCTTCACCTATCTGCCGCGCAAACCTGCGCTTTATATCACCGCGTCGATGTCGGCCGCTTCGTGTCGCTCGCGCGCGAAGCCCTCGCCGATCCGGTTGACCTTGATCCCGCGCTGTACGGGAACGCGGCTCAGCAGTTCCTCGGCCCAGCGGTTCACGTGAGTGTAGCTGCCGAAGTCGAGGAACTTGTATGCCGAGCCGTAAGCCTCGCCGCGCGCGATCATGCCCAGCCAGCCGTACGTGGCGATATCGGCAATCGTGTACTCGTCGCCCGCCAAGTAGCGCGTTTCGGCGAGCCGCTTGTCGGCCACGTCGATGATCCGCTTGGTTTCCATCGTGTAGCGATTGATCGGGTACTCGAACTTCTCCGGCGCGTAGGCGTAGAAGTGGCCGAAGCCGCCGCCGATCACGGGTGCGGTCGACATCTGCCACATCAGCCAGGAGAGGCACTCGGCCCGCCCCTTCGGATCGGTCGGGATGAAGGCGCCGAACTTCTCGGCGAGGTGGAGGAGGATCGCGCCGGATTCGAACACGCGCAGCGGCTCGGGACCGCTGCAGTCGAGCAGGGCGGGGATCTTCGAATTGGGGTTGATCGAGACGAAGCCGGAGCCGAACTGACCACCCTTGCCGATCTCGATCAGCCAGGCGTCGTATTCGGCGTCATGCCCGGCCGCGAGCAGTTCCTCGAAGAGTATCGTCACCTTCTGCCCGTTGGGCGTCCCGAGCGAGTAGAGCTGGAAGGGATGCCGCCCGCGCGGCAACTCGATGTCCTGCGTGGCGCCGGAGATCGGCCGGTTGATGCTGGCGAACTGGCCGCCGTTTTCCTTGTCCCAGGTCCAAACTTCGGGCGGTGTGTAGGCAGTGTCGGCCATCGGACGTCGATCCCCTGAACTGGATTTGCGGCCCTAAGGTAGGTGCCCGCACGAGTCCGGCAAGCGCTGGGCTGTTCGCCCAGCGACTAAGTTCTGCCGACGACCGGCGGGCGGTGGATCGACCGATGGTCTTCCGCCGCCCCGCCGCGAAAGATCAGAGCCTGACCACCCAACCGTGGGGATCGGGAGCTTCGCCACGCTGGATGGCGACGAGGCGATCCTTCAGCTTCCCCGTGGTCTGTCCCGGGCCGCCACTACCGATCGTGAACGTGCCGCTGCGGCTTGCGACCTGCCCCACCGGCGTCACTACGGCGGCGGTGCCGCAGGCGAATGTCTCGGTGAGCCGGCCGGATTGAGCGTCCGCTCGCCACTGATCGATGCTGTAGCGCTCCTCGCGAACGGTCAGGCCCTCGTCGCGCGCGAGCGTAAGGATGCTGTCGCGAGTGATGCCCGGAAGGATCGTGCCCGAAAGCGGCGGCGTCAGCAGCGTGCCGTCCTCGAACACGAAGTAGAGGTTCATGCCCCCCAGTTCTTCGATCCACTTGTTCTCGACGGCGTCGAGGAAGACGACCTGGTCATGGCCCTTGGCGATGGCTTCGGCCTGGGGGACGAGGCTCGCGGCGTAGTTGCCGCCGCACTTGGCCGCGCCCGTTCCGCCCGGAGCCGCCCGCGTATAGCCCTCGCTCACCCAGATCGAGACGGCGGGAGAGCCCGACTTGAAGTAGTTGCCGGCAGGGCTGGCGATGACGACGTACTTGTATTCCTTGGCCGGGCGCACGCCGAGGAAGACCTCGGAGGCGAACATGAAAGGCCGCAGATAAAGCGATCCGCCTTCGATCGGCGGCAGCCACTCACGGTCGGCCTCGACCAGGCGGCGGACGGAATCGACGAACAGATCCTCGGGCATCTCCGGCATGGCCATCCGGCGTGCGGACGCATTGAAGCGGCTGGCGTTCGCGTAGGGCCGGAACAGCGCCAGGCTGCCGTCGGGGTGGCGATAGGCCTTCAACCCCTCGAAGATCTCCTGCGCATAATGGAGCACCGCGCTCGCGGGATCGAGCGAGATGGGCTCGCGCGGTCCGATTACGGCATCGTGCCAGCCGTGGGCCTCGTTCCACTCGATCGTCACCATGTGCTCGGAGAACTTCGTGCCGAAGCCAGGGTTGGCCAGCAGAGCGGCGCGCTCCTGCTCCGAGATCGGCGCCGGGAGCGCCTTGGTGGTGAATTGCAGACCGGTGTCGGCGAGGGTCGCCATAGCGGGATTCCTTAAGCTTCGAGGCCAGCGCCTTTGAACGATAATTACGTTCAGATCAACGCTAGTGAAATAAATTAATGGTCGGTCTATGGCATACCACTCGCCGCAGACTTGGGGAACCACTGCGGAGGGTGGACACCGCCCAACTTGCAGGGCACGCTGCAACCGCGAAGTCTATGAGATTTGTGGGGGGCGGTAATTGACAGGGCAGGACCGATGGCAATCCGGCTCGCCTTCGCCCGTATCGCACCTCCTCGGCTCTCTGGTCCTATTGGCATTGCTCATAGCGGCGATCGGCCACTGGATCGGCATATTCGGCTGGGACGACGGAGCGATCACGCTCGCATTCTCCAAGACGTTCGCCGAGACCGGACGTCTGGCTCTCACCGCAGTGTCCGAGCAAGTGGAGGGTTTCTCGTCCACCGCCTGGTTCGCCGTCAATGCCGTAGTGGCTCTGTTCCGACCGAGCTTCGAGCAGGCAATTTTCTGGTCCCAGATCGCGACGGGCGCAGCGATCGCCCTGGCGGTCGTGTTCGTCTGGCTGATAGCGCGCAAGCTGGCGCTGCGGGCGGATACGACCTTCGCGCTGCTGGTGGTCTTGGTGCTGTTCGGGCCGACGATCAGCGAGATCGCCAACGGCATGGAGATGGGGTTGTTCGCCGCCAGCGCCCTGGCGCTGATCTACTGGCTCTATTTCTCGCCCCGGATCGGTCTTGCCGTTGCCGCCGCGGCCGTGTTCCTGGCCTGCCGGTTCGAGGCGATGGTCTGGTTCGCGATGATGATGGTGCCGCTGCTGCTCCAGCGGCGTTACAAGCTGTTTTTTGGCATGGCGCTGGCGGGGCTTGCCGTCACGGGCCTGCTGGAAGCGGTCCGTTTCGTGGCGTTCCACGATTGGCTGCCGAACACCATCTACGCCAAGACCAATCCACCCTACCGCTGGCCCAATACGAGCAGGCTGGTGACGCGACTGCACGGCACGGTCGATGCGCTGACCGGTCTGTTCTACTTCCTCGCGGCTTGCGGCATCGCCTTCGTGATGAGTGGGAAAGCGCGCGCAGATCTCTGGGCTGCGTTGCGTCGGCCGTCGAACGTTTCCGACGCGGTGATCGTGCTCCTCGCGCCGGTTGTTGCCGCGGTCGTGCTCAGCACGCTGATCGGTCTGAACACCGGTTATCCCGGGCGCATGCAATTTCCCGCGCTTCCCTGTGCCTTGCTGCTCAGTGGACTGATCTTCGACCGTTATCTCGCGCCTCGTCTGGCGGGATCGATGGTGCGCGTCGTGCTGTCGTTGAGCGTTATTGCGACCATCCTCGTCAGCCTTCCACAGAGCGCTGCCCTGCCGATCCGGGTCGCGCGTGCGCAAGTGCGAGGCGACCGGGAGGAACTCGTGCACGCCGTGGAGGTGAATCCCGCGAGCTACCGCCGTACGGCGCTCGCCGTCGAGCGCGTGCGCCAGCTTGCGGGCATGGACACGATCACCTTCATGACACCGGATGTCGGCGGCGTAGGGCTTTGCTGCAGCCGGCAGCGCGTGGTCGACTTGGGGCTGCTCACGAACCGGCAACTCGGCCATGAGGGCTATGCTGCCTTTCCCGAGGTGTTCCGGCGTGAGAGGCCCGATGTGGTCGAAGTCCATTCCGTATGGGGCGTGTTCTCAAAGATCTACGCTTTGCCCGACTTCGTGGCGGGCTATCAGCCGGCCCTGATCGACGACACGCGCTTTTTCGTGCGCGACGATCTTGCTCGCCGCCTCCAGCGGGCGCGGCGCGCGCAGATTTGCGGTGCTGAGACAGAGCCGTGCCGCAGCCGCCTGAAGGTGCCGCATCGCTATGCTGCCCAGGCGGATCCTGGCGACGATGCAGCATTCGCGCGTCGAGGGACGGTGCTGCTGATCGATTGAGCCGAGCGCTGCAGAGCGCGCGCTCGCCACAAATGAGAAGGGCCGCACCGACGGATCGGTACGGCCCTTCGCATGGTCAGCGGCCGGAAGTGCCGCCAGCGAAACCTCTATCGCTTACTTTTGCAAATTCAGCGATAATGCCTCGCGACGGAAAAAGCCGACCTCTCTGCTGAACCATGAGACATCGGATCACCTCCTTTCGCGCTGTTGAGCCAAGTCGCCGCCGTGAAGCGGCTGGGGCTGAAGATGCCGCGGGAGAAGGACCCCTCGGCTTCATCCGGCCCTGCACTATTTGTGGGTGATTCCGCAGCGCACAACAAGTCTTGCAAGAAATTATTTTGGCGCCAAGATCGGCCCTTCCGCTCGGTTTTCCCCAGCCGTTTGCAGGCCGCGCGGGAGCCCGTTTCGCAGCCTCAGCGGCAGTCCTCGATCACGCGGCTGATCTCGGTCCAGCTCGGCACGTAGAGCGCGGTAAATCCCGTGACTTCCACCGCGAAGCGCCCCCGGCTGAAGGCCATCGCGTCGAGCAGCCCGTCGCGCGCCGGCACGCTGACCGACACGGAGCCGGACCGCGCTTCTGCATGAAACGGCCGCATCTGCGTCTGGGTGATCACGATCATCAGCACGGGCCCGGAGGAGGCGGCGCCCGGCTCGCTGCGGCTGATCGTCATCGTGTGAGAGGCAATGTCGCAGCTCATCGTCAGGCGACCGCCGGCGAAGCGCGCGACGGACTGGCGGGCGCTCGCGGTCCATTGCCAATCGCCCGGCGTGATCGGCATGTCGCGCCAATCACTGGAGCGGGGCGGGAGGGACGCGACGGAAGTCGGGCCGGGCGTAGGACGGAACGGGGGGTGGGCAGGCGGCCGGGCTGTCGGTCTGACAGGTGACCGAGACTGGGCGACGGGTTCGGACGCGGGCGCTGGGATCAAGCTCTGGTCGGCGCATGAGCCGACCGCGCTCGCGCCGAGGACAAGGAGAGCGGCGCTGAGCAGGTTTGCCTTCATGGGGCCGGTATGGAATGAGACGCGACCTACCTCAACCCTCCCGGATCATGACCGACCCGAACCCGCCTCGATCCGCCGCTCTCCCAGGCGCGCAACTTCCGGCCAAGCCCGCCGGTAAGCAGCGCGTCGATCAGCTGTTGGTCGATCGCGGGCTCGCCGAAAGCCGCACCCGGGCGCAGGCGCTGGTGCTCGCCGGGCTGGTGTTCTCGGGCGAGAGCAAGATCGCCAAGCCCGGGCAGCAGGTGCGCGGCGATGCGCCGCTCGATGTGCGCGGGCGCGATCATCCCTGGGCCTCGCGCGGGGGCATCAAGCTCGCGCATGCCATCGCGCACTTCGGCCTCGACCCGACCGGCGCGGTTGCGATGGATATCGGCAGCTCGACCGGGGGCTTCACCGATGTGTTGCTGAGCAAGGGCGCGGCGCGTGTCTTCGCCGTCGATTCGGGCACCAATCAGCTCGCCTGGAAACTGCGGCAGGACCCCCGCGTCACCGTGCTCGAGCAGACCAGCGCCCGCATCCTTACGCGAGAGCAGATCGACGCGGACTGCGACTGGGTGGTGTGCGATGCGAGCTTCATCGGCCTTGCCAAAGTGCTGGAAGTGCCGCTCTCGCTGGCGGCTCCGGCTTGCACGCTTGTGGCGCTGATCAAGCCGCAGTTCGAAGTGGGCAAGGGGGAGGTCGGCAAGGGCGGCGTCGTGCGGGATCCGGCGCTGCATGCCCGCGTTTGCGAAGAAGTCCGCACGTGGCTGGAGCAAGGGGGCTGGGCTGTGCGTGGCGTGGTCGAGAGCCCGATCACCGGCCCGGAAGGCAATGTGGAGTTCCTGATCCACGCGACTCGCGGCGGCCCGGCACCGGTGGGCGGTTGCAAGCCGACGGTGAGCGGATAGGTAAGGATAACTAAGCACGATTCGAAAGATCGCCCGCCGATGAACTTCCTGGCCTCGAGTTGGCAATTGCGCGCCGGCGTGATCCGCTGGGCGCTCGTTTGCGTGCCGCTCGTGCTGATCCTGGGGACATTGTCGGGAACGCTTTCGGGCAGCGGGGCCGACGATCCTTGGCTTGCCGCCTTGCGCAAGCCGGTCGGCTATCCACCTTCCGCCGCCTTCGGGCTGGTATGGACGGTGCTCTACATCATGATGGGCCTGGCGCTCGCCATCGTGCTTTCGGCCGCCGGTGCGCGCGGGAGAGGCATGGCGGCGCTCGCCTTCGCGGTCCAGCTCGTGCTCAATCTCGCGTGGTCGCCGCTGTTTTTCGGCATGCACCGGATCAGCTGGGCGCTGTTCGACTTGGTGCTGATCGACCTGGCGGTGATCGTGACGCTGGTGCTGTTCGGGCGCATCCGCCCGAGCGCGGCATGGCTGCTGGCGCCGTATCTGGCCTGGGTGCTGTTCGCGACCTATCTCAACTGGGCCATCCTGTACGACAACCGCGATCTCGATGGAGTGCAGGTGTCGGGCGCGGTGGAGCGGATCGAGTTCTGATCGTGCGGTTTCGCATCTTGCGAGCGAGCGCGCTTCATACCATTTAGCGCCCATGCAGAGCGAAAACCCCTTCATCGCCGACTTCGTCAAGCTGATGAACAGCGCCGCCGGTACGCTGGCCGGTGTCGGACGCGAGGCGCGCGACTCCGCGCGCGAGCGCTTCAAGGAGTTCATGGGCGACATGGACTTCGTCAGCCGCGAGGAGTTCGACGCGGTCAAGGACATGGCCGCCAGGGCGCGCGAGGAGGCCGAGATGCTGAAGAAGCGCCTCGACGAGCTGGAGACGCGCCTCAACGCCCAGGGCTGACCTGCCCTCAGGGGCGGCAACCGTTCGCCACTGCCGTCGTTGATCGGCAGAAGGCGGTAAAATAATCCATGTTTACACAGCTCAATCCGACATTGCCGCTCCATGTGCTGGAGAAGGGCGACGGCTATGCCGTCGGCGTCATCGACTACGGACAGGAGCACAACCTGATCTGGGTAACGGTCTTGAACGACAGCGGCGAAATCTGGTGCGCGCCAAATTACACGGTGCGCCTCGGGCGCAACTGGACGATGGGGCGCAAGCAGAACCCCGCGATCGATGCGGATCGCGCAAAAGCGGCCGAGGTTTGCGCCGACTGCAACGTGGCGCTCGCTAGATAACGTCGTCCCGGACCTGCTCCGGAGCGGCTTTGCGGGCGGAGTAACCGATGACCTTAGGCATCTGACCTGCCACAGCGGCCATCCGGGCCTCGCTCGGGGCGGTGCTTGCTCTCGGGGTTTCTGCACGCCACACAGCTGACATGGATTTCCGCGGCCCCGCCATCGTCTGTTCGGGCCGGCCGCATGGCGAGACTGCCGTCATCGCGCGTCTCTTGACCGCCGATCGTGGCCTTGTAGGCGCCTATATTGCCGGCGGACGCGGACGCCAATTGCGGCCAGTGGTTCTGCCCGGCAACCTCGTCGAAGCCGAAGTGCGGTCGCGCTCCGAAAACCAGCTGCCGTTCGGGCGGCTCGAACTGCTCCAAAGCCGCGGACCCTGGCTGAGCGAGCCGCTGCCGGCCGCCGGGATCGCGTGGGTCACGGCGCTCACCGCCGCCGCTTTGCCCGAGCGCCAGCCCTTTCCGCGACTGTTCGAGGCGCTCGATGCCCTGCTGACTGCGATCACGGTCGCACCCTCGGCACGGGGCTGGGCGGTGCCGATGCTCTCCTACGAAGTCCTGCTTTTGCGCGAGCTTGGCTATGGCGTCACGGTCAGCCGGCCGGAGGAGGGTGACTGGCCCGCGATCTTCCAGGCCTTCGACCGCCTCGGTCGCGAGCTCGCGCGCTACCCGCTTGCCGAACGGCGCGCAGACGTTATGGCGGCGCGCGCTATGGTGCGCGAGCGGTGGTCGCGGATCGCGGGGAACGGATCATGAGTGCGAATGCGATGCGGGTGGCGGTCTTCGCCGGCGACGGGATCGGCCAGGAGGTCACCGCCGAGGCGGTGCGGGTGCTGCAGGCGCTCGATCTGCCCGGGCTGGAGCTGGTCGAGGGAGACGTTGGCGGCGTGGCCTATCGCAAGCACGGCCATCCACTGCCGCCGCAGACGCTGGAGATCGCGCGCTCGTGCGGAGCGATCCTGTTCGGCGCCGTGGGGGACTTCACGCTCGACCATCTGGAGCGCGCGTTGCGGCCCGAGCAGGCGGTGCTCGGCCTGCGCAAGGAACTGGGCCTGTTCGCCAATCTGCGCCCCGCGACGGTGTTCAAGGGTCTGGAAGACCTGACCACGCTGCGCCCCGAAGTGGCCGAGACGATCGACTTGCTGATCGTGCGCGAGCTCAACGGCGACGTCTACTTCGGCGAGAAGGGCATCCGCACGCTCGAGGACGGGCGGCGGCAGGGCTGGGACATGATGTCCTATGCCGAGGATGAAGTGCGCCGGATCGCGCATACCGGCTTCAAGGCCGCGATGGGCCGCAGCAAGAAGCTGTGCTCGGTCGACAAGGCGAACGTCCTGGAAACCTCGCAGCTCTGGCGCGACGTGATGCTGGAAGTCGCCAAGGAGTATCCCGAAGTCGAGCTCAGCCACATGTACGTCGACAACGCGGCGATGCAGCTGGTGAAGAACCCCGGCCAGTTCGACGTGATCGTGACAGGCAATCTGTTCGGAGACATCCTGTCCGACCAGGCGAGCATGTGCGTGGGCTCGATCGGGCTGCTCGCCTCGGCCAGTTTGGCCGAGAGCAGCTTCGGGCTCTACGAGCCGATCCATGGCTCGGCGCCGGACATCGCCGGCAAGGGCGTCGCCAACCCGATGGCGACGATCCTCTCGGCGGCGATGATGTTGCGGCACAGCTTCGGCCGCGAAGCCGAGGCGGCGCGGATCGAGGAGGCGGTGGCCAAGGCGCTCGGCGACGGGGTGCGCGGCGGCGACCTTGGCGGCACGGCGGGCACTCGCGAGATCGGTGACGCGGTACTGGCGGCGCTGTAGCGCGTCCGGGACTTGTGAATGGCTAAAGTAAATTCCAGTAAAGCTTCTTTCAGGTTTTGCATCTAGTGCCTGCGCCCATGAACATCACGCGTTCCGACCTTGCCCAGGCCGTGCATGCCGCCGCCAAGCCGCTCGAGCTTGCCATCGTCCTGCCGACCTTCAACGAGCGCAAGAACCTCGAAACGCTGGTGGTGCGCCTCGACGAAGCGCTGCAGGGCATCGCTTGGGAAGCGATCGTGGTCGACGACAACAGCCCGGACGGCACGGCCGACACCGCGCGGGACATCAGCCTGCGCGACTCGCGCGTGCGGGTGATCCAGCGCATCGGCCGGCGCGGGCTCTCGTCCGCCGCGATCGAAGGGATGTGCTCCACCGCCGCGCCGATCGTCGCGGTTATGGACGCCGATCACCAGCACGATCCCAAGCTGCTGCCCGGAATGCTCGATGCGGTGCAGTCGGGTGAGTACGACCTGGCCTATGCCTCGCGGTTCTGCGAAGGCGCCAGCACCGAGGCGTGGAACCGGCCCGACCGGGTCAAGGCCTCGGGCATCGCCAATGCTATCGCCCGCAAGGTGACCGGCGTGCAGCTCACCGACCCGATGAGCGGCTTTTTCATGCTGCGTACCGAGACTTTGCGCGCGGATGCGCATCGGCTCTCGGGCGTGGGCTTCAAAATCCTTCTCGACATCCTCGCCACGGTCGATACGCCGCTGCGGGTCAAGGAATTTCCCCTCGCCTTCGCCGCACGCGCCGAAGGTGAAAGCAAGCTGGATCGGACTGTCGTGTTCGAATTTCTCGTAGGTCTTTACGACAAGTGGCTCGGCCGTATCATCCCCACGCGCTTCGCGTTGTTCGGGACGATCGGCGCCGTGGGCGTGCTGGTGCACATGGTCGTCCTATCCTCGTTCCTCAAGATCTTCGGGGGTCCCGACATCAAGGGCCAGCTCGTCGGCGCATTCGAGGTGGGGCAGACGATCGCGGCGATCTGCGCGATGACGTTCAACTTCTTCCTGAACAATGCGCTGACTTACGCCGACAAGCGCCTGACCGGCTTCGCGCCGCTGATGCGCGGCTGGGCCAAGTTCGCGATGACCTGCTCGGTCGGCCTGACCGCCAATGTCGGCGTTGCCGCGGTTCTGGTGCACTACGGCATCCACGAGTACCCGGCCGCGCTCACCGGCATCATCATCGCCTCGGTGTGGAATTTCGCGCTCTCGTCCAAGTTCGTCTGGGGCAAGTACGGCACCGCTTGAACGGGTCGACGCTAGGCGGCAACTCTCGAATGAGCCGCGTACGTCACGTCGCGACTTCGCCCTGATCCTCGCCGTCCCAGTAGTGCAAGTGCTTGGCGTGCGCCTTGATGAGCACCAGGCCGGGCGTGTCGACGCCTTGCTCGAACCAGCGCTCCAGGTCCTTGACCCAGTGCTTTTCGAACGTGGCCTTGTCGCGGATGATCTCGGCGGTGCCGGCCGCGGCGATGAACAGCGGCGGCTTGCCCAGGATGCCGCTGTTGCCGTGGAGAGTTAGCCCCACGCGGGGATCGGCTTCGATCTCGCGCACGGTGTCGGTGTCCTCCAGCGCGAAGAAATAGCTGTCGCCGTCGTACTCGACGTCCTGGTTGTTGCTCATCGGCCGGGCGGCGAGGCCGCCGTCGCTCGCGAGCGTGGTCAGCATCGTGAAGTCGATCTTGCGCATCGCCTCGGAAATCTGTTCGAGTGTCTTGGTCATCGCCTGCTCCGTGCTGAGTCAGGAAGATAACGGCTGCGCCGCGTGGCATGTTCCTGGGGCGAGCGTGAAGGCATCGGCAACGCGCCGCCGTCGTTGGTCGGCGCCGGTCGGCGGTTGAGCGAGGCCCGATTGTTCGCAGCGGGCACGACGCCATGGCCCTCCCATCCAAATCGAGGTCGGGAGAAGGTCCATGCTGTTCCACGTTTCCATCGATGTCCGCAATCCGCAGCGCGTCGCGCGCGTGTTCGCCGAGCTGTTCGGCGGCGAGGCAACGCCGTTCCCGCCGATTGCCGAGGGCAGCTGGCTGGCTCACGCCGGTGACGACCGGAACACCGGCATCGAGGTCTATCCCCGTGGCACCGAGCTGATCGAGGCGCCGGGCGATGCCGATGCGTTTGGCGTTCCGGGCACTGGCGGCTTGTGCGCCACCCACTTCGCGATGGCGACCACCCTCTCGCAAGAGCAGGTCCTCGCCATCGCCGCGCGCGAGGACTGGCCGGCCAAGTACCGCAAGCGCGGCGGCGTGTTCGGCGTGATCGAGATGTGGGTGGAGGGCGATCGCATGGTCGAAGTGCTCACCGCCGAGATGCAACGCGAGTACCTCGATGCCTTCACGCTGGAGAACTGGAAGCGTTTCATCGCCCAGGCGCCGCGGGCGATCGCCGCCTGACCCACGTCGCGTCGGGAGCGGTTCGCCGCGCCCGATCCCCTAGAGGCTGCCCTGTTATAGCGGCACCGGTCCGCTTCAAGCGGACAATCTCTAGCGCCAGCTGTCCAGCCACATGTACTGGGCGAAGCTTGCCTTGCCGTGGTGCAGGCGTGCCGCCGAGATGATCGGGTAGAAGTAGACGAACATCCCGAGCGTCACGGCCAGCGAGATCGGCGTGATCCAGCGCCAGCGATCGCGCCGTGCCCAGAGTTCGTCCAACGCCAGCGCCAGGCACGCCATCAGGAACGCGGCGGGCAGCAGGTAGTGGTAGTAGAACTGGATCGGCTTGCCGTTGATCGCCCAGATCCCCAGGGTCAGCGCATAGAGCACCACGAAGGCGAGCGCGTCCAGCCGCTGGCGACGGATCGCCGCCCAGGCGCACCACGCCAGCGCCGGCAGCCCCGCGAGCATCGAGAAGGGATTGCCGATCAGCAGGATGCCGCGTTGCGCGCCGTCGACGAATTCGTAGAGGTACCAGATGCACCGCCAGTTCGCCATCCACTGGTACCAGACGCTGCGGTAGGGGTGCAGGCGCTTCACGCTGTCCTGCAGTTTCAGCATGTACTCGTGCTGGGCGATCGGTGCGAGCGGGTTGATCGGCCGATCGTGCCAGAAGAAGCCCGGCATGTAGGTCGCCCAGTAGACACAGAGCGGTACCAGCGCGAGCCAGACGGCCGCCTCCGCCAGCGAGATGCCCGGCACCGGGCCGGCGCCTTTTCGGCCGATCAGCCGCCATCCGGTATGCCGGAAGCGCAGCACGAGGAACGTTAGGCCCGGCAGGATGAAGGCCGGCGCGATGCTCCACTTGGCGCCGAGCGAGAGGCCCATGGCGATGCCGCAAGTGGCAAGGCGCAAGCGTGGGCGTTTGTCGGGTCGGCGCAGCAGCGCGGCGAACTGCCACAAGGCGATCATGCCGAACCCGGCCTGGACCATGTCGAGCATCGCGATCCGGCTCTGGCAGAACCACAGGAAGTCGGTGGCGAGCAGGAACACCGCCAGGACCGTCGCGAGCGGGCGCTGGCTCACGTACCACACCAGGCGGCCGAAGGCGTGCAGGCCCACCGTGCCGAACAGCACCATCGGGATGCGCCAGGACCAGGGCCGATCGCCGAGCACGGCGATCGCCGCGGCGATCACTTCCTTGCCCAGCATCGGATGCTCGCGGTTGGCGGGGATGCCCTGCAGCATCTTCCTGGCCGCGACGACGTAGTGGATCTCGTCGAAGTAGATCTTGTTCGGCAGCCCCAGGCGATTGAGGCAGATCAGCAGGAAGACCAGGCAGAGCGCCAGGCACCACGGCAGCGGATCGCGTTGGGGTGCGGCAAAGCCTTGCATCGGCCCGGCGCCATACGAGCGCGCCTCCTCGCGGGCAAGCCGTTAAGCGGAGACAGCCATCCGCTGTTCTCCGCTATTGTCCTGATACGAGCGCCTAACTAGAGCGCTTTGCATGAAACGGAACACTGGACAGGATCGCAGCAAGACCACTCGTTGGCGCCCGGCGACGCGCGCCGTGCGCGGGGGCACTTGGCGCTCGGAGATGGGAGAGACCAGCGAGGCGCTGTTCCTCACCTCCGGCTATGCCTACGACGACGCCGCCACCGTCGCGGCGCGCTTCGCCGGCGAGCAGGACGGCATGACCTACTCGCGCCTGCAGAACCCGACCGTGCAGATGCTGGAAGAGCGGATCGCGCTGCTGGAGGGGGCCGAGGCGTGCCGCACCCAGGCGTCGGGCATGGCGGCGATGACCGCGGCGCTGCTGTGCCAGCTTTCGGCCGGCGACCACATGGTCACCGCCCGGGCTGCCTTCGGGTCGTGCCGCTGGCTGGGCGACCACCTGCTGCCGCGATTCGGCGTGGACGTCACCGTCGTCGACGCGCGCGACAATGCGGCATGGGAAGCGGCGATCCGGCCGAACACCAAGGTGTTCTTCTTCGAGACCCCGGCCAATCCGACGATGGACATCGCCGACCTGGAATACATCTGCGGGCTGGCGCGGGCACATGGCATCACTTCGGTGATCGACAATGCTTTCTGCACGTCCGCGCTGCAGCGGCCGCTCGAGTTCGGGGCCGATGTCGTCGCGTATTCGGCCACCAAGTTGATGGACGGGCAGGGCCGGGTGCTCGCCGGCGCGGTCTGCGGGTCGGAGGCGTTCATCAACGACAAGCTGCTGCCGTTCCAGCGCAACACCGGCCCGAACCTGTCGCCGTTCAATGCCTGGGTCGTGCTCAAGGGGCTGGAGACCCTGGACTTGCGTGCCCGGCGGCAGAGCGAGAACGCGCTGAAGGTCGGCCGCTTCGTCGAGAGCCGGGTGCCGCGCATCCTTCACCCCTGGCTGGAGAGCCACCCGCAGCACAACCTCGCGCACAAGCAGATGGACGATTGCGGGCCGATCTTCAGCTTCGTGCTCGACGGCGGCCGCACACAGGCCCATGCCGTGCTCGATGGGCTTGAACTGATTGATATTTCGAACAATATTGGCGACTCAAGGTCGCTCATGTGTCATCCCGCATCCACTACCCATCACAACATGGGGCCCGAAGGTCGTGAGGCCATGGGCATCTCCGAGGGGATGCTGCGGATCAATGTCGGCCTCGAAGATCCCGATGACCTGATCGAGGACCTCGATCAGGCTTTCGCGCAGGCAGGGCTCTGAACGGGAACACTCTGGCAGGTACGGTGCCCGCCGATCCGGCGGCGCTGCTGGCCGCGATCGTCACGTCGACGGACGATGCGATCGTCGGCAAGCGGCTCGACGGGCAGATCCTGAGCTGGAACCACGCGGCCGAGCAGATCTTCGGCTGGTCGGCCGAGGAGATGGTCGGCCGCAATGTGCGCGATCTGATCCCCGCCGATCGCCAGAGCGAGGAGGACGCGATCATCGCGTCGATCAGCGCCGGCCGCCGCATGCCGACCTTCGAGACGGTGCGCAATCGCAAGGACGGCAGTACCGTCCTGGTCGCCGTCACCGTTTCGCCCGTGCTCGATGCCGATGGGCGGGTCATCGCGGCCAGCAAGATCGCGCGCGACATCACCGAGCAGACGCGGCTGCGCGTCAGCATCGCGGCGAGCGAGGAGCGGTTCCGGCTGCTGGCCGACAACATCTCGCAGCTCGCCTGGATCGCCGATGCCAGCGGCAGCCACACCTGGTTCAACCAGCGCTGGTTCGAGTACACCGGGACTACGTTCGAGGAGATGGAGGGCTGGGGGTGGATCGCCTGCCACCATCCCGACCATGTCGCCGATGTCCTCGCCAGGTTCCGGCGCAGCTTCGCCAGCGGCGAGCCGTGCGAGCAGACCTTTCCGCTGCGCGGCGCGAGCGGCGAATGGCGCTGGTTCCTGACGCGGGCGATGCCGATCCGTGGCAGCGACGGCACGATATCCTGCTGGTTCGGCACCAACACCGACGTGACCGAGATGCGCGATGCCGAGCAGCGGATCGACACGCTGCTGCAGGAAGTCAATCACCGCACCAAGAACATGCTGGCGATCATCCAGTCGATGGCCCGGCGCAGCAACGCGGGGCAACCGGATTTCGTGGGGCGGCTCGAGCAGCGAATCCGGGGGATCGCCGCCAACCAGGACGTGCTGGTCCGCCATACCTGGTCGCAGATCCCGATCGATGAGGCGCTCGATGCCCAGTTGCGCTTCCTGGGCGAGGAGGCGCAGCGCGTCAGCCGGCACGGCCCCGCGCTCAGTATCAACTCGGGAGCGGCCGAGGCGCTTGCCATGGCGATCAACGAGATGGCGATGAACGCCATGCGCCACGGCGCGCTCTCGGTCGCGACCGGCAGCGTGGCGTTGCGTTGGCAGGTCGACGAGTCGCGCCTGATCGTGAGCTGGCAGGAGCGGGACGGCCCCAATCCCGATCAAGCGCCGCGCCGTGGCTTCGGCACCCGGATCATCTGCGATGTCCCGCGTGTGAAGTTCGACGCCGAAATCGACATGCAATTCGACCCGGCGGGCTTCCGTTGGGCGATGTCCTGCCCCCTGTCCAAGGTCTCCTGAGTGGAGCCGACGAATATCTCCCCTCTTGCCGCATTGCAAAAATTGCCGCCGCGATGCGGTTGTCGGGCTTCGTATTTCCCGTTACGCTTGGGGTCGCGATGAAGGAACTCTTCCAGCATACCGCCGTGACAGACGGCATCACCGTGCGGGTCGCGGTGAACTTCCTGCCCGAGCAATCGCGCATCGAGGCGGGCAAGTGGTTCTGGGTCTATCATATCCGCATCGAGAATCACTCGTCCGAAACCGTTCGCCTGACGACTCGCCACTGGCGCATCACCGATGCGACCGGCGCGGTGAACCTTGTCGAAGGAGAGGGCGTGGTGGGCGAGCAGCCGGTGCTCAAGCCCGGGCAGAGCCACGACTACGTGTCCGGCTGCCCGCTGTCGACGCCGCAGGGCTCGATGGAAGGCTACTACACCTTCAAGCGCGCCAACGCCTCCGAACTGCGCGCCGCGATACCGTTCTTCCCGCTGGCCGCTCCCGCCACGGCCGGTTGAAGCTGCCGGAGTTTCGCTCGATCGATCGGGCGGCGACCCCATTGAACGATCGCGCGCATCGCCATAGGGAGGCGCCATGAAGCGCACCCACCTGCCTCTCAACGCCCTGCGCGTGTTCGATGCGGCCGCGCGGCATCTGTCCTTCACCCGTGCCGCCGATGAGCTGGCGGTGACGCCGGCCGCGGTCGGCCAGCAAATCCGCGCGCTGGAGGATGTGCTGGGCGTCGTCCTGTTCCGCCGCACCAGCAAGGGCCTGGAACTGACCGAGGAGGCCGGCGCCGGTCTCGAGGCGCTGCGCAGCGGGTTCCTTCACTTCGAGGATGCGGTGCAGGCGATGCAGGCGGGGCAATCCAGCCACGTCTACACCATCGCCGCGCCGCGTGAGTTCTTCGCGGCCTGGCTCGCCCGACGCCTCGCCGCGTTCCGCGCCGACAACCCGCAAGTGCGCTTCGCCATAGTCGATGGTGAGATGACCGACTTCACCGAGGCCAATCTCGATCTCGCGGTTCGTTGGACCGAGGGGCCGGGCGACCTCGAAGGCTTGCCGCTTGGGCCATCCGAGCGCGTCGTCGTGGGCGAGGGCGAATGGATCGGCTGGCCCGGCGATCCCGCGCCCGCCGGCGAGGGGCAGGAAGGCCCCACGGTGGTGGTCGGCGATGCGGGGCAGGCGTTGTCCGCCGCGATTGCGGGGCTCGGCCGCGCACGCGTGCCGCTCCTGCTCGCCCGCGAGATGCAGGCGACGGGCATCGACGTGGTGCAGGGCACGCCCGAGCCGAGCCGTCGTGGCTACTGGCTCGTCGCGCCCCCGCCCCAGTGGCGACAGAAGAAAGTCCGCGCTCTGGTCGCGGCGCTCACCGAAGGCTGAAACCCTGCTTTCCGCGTGTCGTCGCCACGCTGCCGGAACTCAGCTTCGCGGCAGCGCATAGGCGATGATCGAATCGCCCAGCTTGGTGCCGAGCGAGCCATGCCCGCCGGCGACGACCACTACGAATTGCCGCCCGCTCGCCGGCGAGCGATAGGTCATCGGCGTCGCCTGCGCGCCGGCGGGCAGGCGCGCGCGCCACAGCACCTCGCCGCTCGTCACGTCATAGGCGCGCACGTAGTAGTCGAGCGTCGAGCTGAGGAAGGCGAGGCCGCCGCCGGTCATCATCGGTCCGCCCAGGGTCGGCACGCCCATCTTGAAGGGCACGGGCACCGGCGACTCGTCCCGGATCGTGCCGTTCGTGTGGCGCCACACGACCTTGCCGGTGACAAGGTCAAGCCCGGCGACGTAGCCCCACGGCGGCGCCTGGCACGGCAGGCCGATGGCGGAGAGGAATGGGTTGAGCGACACGGCGAAGGGCGCGCCGGTGTTGGGATTGTAGCCATGCTCCGACGACCCGCCACGATCCGAGCCACCACTCGGCCCACCCTCGCGGCTGCCGTCGCTCTCCTCGTTGCGCGGGATCAAGCGGTCGACGAAGCCCATGTAGTTGGGGTGGGCGAAGGCGATCTGGCGCACCGGGTCGATCGCCATGCCGCCCCAGTCCATCACGCCGAAATTGCCGGGAAGCACGAGCGTGCCCTTCACCGACGGCGGGGTGAAGGGTCCTTCGTAGCGCAGGCGACGGAAGGTGATGCGGCAGGCGAGCTGGTCGAACAGGGTCGCGCCCCACATGTCGGCCTCCCGCACATCGCGGTCGGGCATCATCGAGACGGCTGAATAGGGCTGCGTGGGCGAGAGGTGATCGCCGGGAGCGGGGCCCTGCGGCACGCGATGCTCCGTCACCCGGTGGATCGGCACGCCGGTGCGCCGGTCGAGCACGAAGACGTTGCCGGTCTTGGTCGACTGCACCAGCGCCGGGACGAGGCCGCGACCGGGCACGTTGAGATCCACAAGGGCGGGCTGCGCGGGCACGTCCATGTCCCACAAGTCATGATGCACGGTCTGGAAGACCCAGCGCTCGCGCCCGGTCTTGAGGTCGAGCGCCAGGATCGTGGCGGAGTAGCGCTCGGTCAGTGGTGTGCGGTGGCCGCCCCATTGGTCGACCGCGCCATTGCCCATCGGCAGATAGACGAGGCCGAGATCCTCGTCCGCTGCGGCGGTGCTCCAGCTGTTGGGAGTGGAGGGGACATAGCTGCGGCCCGGTGCGAGCGGGGCGGTGTCGTTCGGGTTGCCCGGGTCGAAGTTCCAGACCAGCTTGCCCGTCGCCACGTCATAGGCGCGGATCACGCCTGATGGCATATCCGTCGCCATGTTGTCGTAGATCGCGCCGCCCAGGACGATCAGCCCGCGCGTGACGAGCGGAGCCGACGTGAACTGATACCAGCCCTCGTGCCCCACTGGCATGCCGGTCCACAGGTTCACCTCGCCGTTGCGCCCGAAGTTCCGGCACGGCTGACCGGTGTGGGCGTCGAGTGCGATCAGGCGCGAATCGTTGGTGCCGGTGATGATCCGCTGCGCGCACTCGCCATTCGCCGCGCGGGCGGCTCCGGGCAGGTTGGCATCGTGGTAGGAGACGCCCCGGCAGGTCAGGTGCTGCAGGCCCGAGGGCGGCGCGACGTGCGGGTCGAACCGCCAGCGCGTGGCCCCGGTCTCCGCGTCGAGCGCCAGCACGATGTTGTGCGGGGTGCAGGCGTAGAGCGTGTCGCCGACCTTGATCGGCGTCACCTCGTACGTCGTTTCGTCCGGGTCGCCGTTGCGCTTGGTGTCGCCGGTATGGACTTGCCAGGCGACTTTCAGCCCCGCGACGTTCGCCGGCGTGAGCTGCGTCAAAGGCGACCACTTGTCGCCGCGCCAGCTATGCCCGTAGGCAGTCCAGTCCCCGTCCGCCACGCCTCCGTAGTTGGCGGGCACCGGCGTGCGAGGGCCGGGCAGGGCACCGTCCCACTCATGCGACCGCGTCAGCATCGAGGCGATGGCGACAAGACCCGCAAAGCCGAGCGTGGCCGCGAGCGGACCGGCCGTACGCAGCCATCCCGCCGAACTCAGGCGCCGCGTGATCCAGGGCGTCAGCAGGAACAGTCCGATCAGGAAGATGACGTCGCCGCGCGGGACCAGCTGCCACCAGTCGAGGCCGATCTCGGCGATGGCCCAGATCAGGGTCGCCAGGACCAATGCGGCGAACAAATGCAACGCCGCGGGCCGGCGACGCCAGAGCAGAACCCCGTCGGCCAGCATCACCAGTCCGGCGCAGGCATAGTAGGCACTGCCGCCCAAGGTGACGAGCCATGTGCCGCCTGCGAGCAGGACTAGCCCGAGCAGACCCAGGACAAGAGCGGTGATCGTCAGCAACCGGCTGTGGCCTTGCGGCTCCGCTTCGGACGAGGCAGGGGAAAGGCGCATGGCTGTCATGGGCAAGTCTCGGCGTGACGAGGCGCGCGCGGCTCGAGTTTATCGAGCAACGCCATCGCCGCAGGAGCGCATGGTGCGGCGAAGGGTTCCCTGTTCTTTCCCGAATGATCTGGAACTGACGGTGGGATAGGGCAGCATCCAGGCTGCGTGGCACAAAATCTTTGTGGTTCCGCAGTTTACCCGCTCAAAGTTTCACTCCGACGCAAGTGTAGATGAACGATAGAGAACAGCGCTGTTCATCTAAGTGACAGAGCCGTTCAGCCGTTTCGGGGCGGCGATGAACGAAAGAACTTATCGGCGCGCTGCACGCTATAGTCGTCGTAACCGCTCAGACGGCGGTTCAACCGTCAATGACGGCGGCAAAACGGAGAGTAACATGCGTAAGTTTCTTATCGGTTCGATCGCGGTTCTTGGTCTCACGGCTGTTCCTGCCATGGCGCAGGACGCGACCGGCACGGCCAGCGGCGGGGCTTCGGTCTCCACGCCTTCCGGTTCGGCCGCGGGCGGCGCAACGGGCGGAGCCCATGTGCGCGGTCGTCATCATGGCCGCGCGGGCGACACGAGCGCCGATGCCGCCAACTCGTCGAGCACCTATGGCTCGGGCAGCGTCTACACCGATCGTAACCGCGCAACCGGCGGCGTAGCAGCGGGCGGTACTGCGACCGGAACTGGCGACCAGTCGAGCTCGACCTCGGTCGACGCTTATGGCGCCACGGACAAGAGCGGCTCGACCGGCGAGGTCTATGGCGATTCGAGCGCGACCTCAACCAACCCGACTTCAACCACGACGTCGCCGCGCTGAGGCTTGGGTCGGCTTGAGGTGGGCATCGCGCCTGCCTCAGGTTACCCGCTAGAACGATGATGTCGTTCCTGCCACTGGCGCTGGCGGCCACCGCCGGCGCCAGCCAGCCGTGTCATGAGATCCACTACCTGCCGGATGGTACCGTGCAGGAGCGCTGGGTAGATGCCGATGCCGCCGCCGAAGATAGCGGCCATAGCGCATCGGCGCATTCGTCCAGTTCCGGCAATGGACGGTCGCATAGCTCGGTGTCGGCCTCGTCGAGCAGCAGCGGATCGCGCGCATCGGGTTCGAGTTCGTCCGCGAACGGCCACTCGGTCAGCATGACACAGGATGACGAGGGCTGCCGCATCGTCATCGACGATCGCGACGGCAGCTCTACCCAACGGGAGAATGAACCTTGAAACGCTTAATCCTGGCCAGCTCGGCCATCGCGCTAGGTCTGTCCGGCGCCGCCATGGCGCAGACGACGACCCCTTCGACCACGACCTCGGCATCGACCCCGACGACGGGTGACGTGTCCGCGTCGACTTCCGGCACTGCGACCGGCACGCCCGACAGTGTCGAGGCCGGCGGCACTTCGGACGCGCAAGCGGCGAACGGCGGCACGGCCAGCACGAGCGGCAGCGCACGGTTCAACGACAACATGGCGAACCAGCGCTCGGTCGCGACCGCCCGCGACGCCGACGAGCGCGCACGGTCGATGACGCACAGCCATGCCAGCCGCAACGGCGCCGACGTCTCGCACTCGACGTCGATCTACAAGCAGCAGGGCGAAAAGCCGGTGATCTCGCGCGACACGCAAGTGACGACGCCCAAGGAAAAGGCAGCAGGCACGACAGCACCCTGATTGCCCGCTTCGCAGCTGATCGCGTTATAACTTAGCCACGCTGGGACGCGCTTGCGTCTTGGCGTGGCTTCGGCGCGTCCGGATGGGAGTCGATAGCAGCCCCATGCCTGCGCGAAGCTGCTCCATCTTTGCCCTCAGGCGAGACGGTTCACACTGCCTCGCACGATAAGCTCGGCTTCCGGCGCTGATGAGTCCGGGCGCCCCAGGATCCTCGCGGCTGCGGCGGCGGCCAGGATCGTCCAGGGTGTGCGCACCGTCGTCAGCGGAGGCGACAGGCGGGCGGCGAGCGGCGCATCGTCGAAGCCGGTCACCGCCAGCACTTCGGGGATGTCTATGGCCAAGTCATGCGCGGCGTGGATCACGCCGGCCGCCATCTCGTCGGTCACGGCGGCCACCACGGTCGGGCGAGGGCTGACGGCGAGCAGCAGGTGACCTGCCGCCACGCCGGACTCGAAGCTGCCATCGCCCTGCACGACCAGGGCCGCGCCACGGTCGAGACCATGATCGGCGAGGGCATCGAGGTAGCCCAGCTCACGTTCGCGCAGCACGCTCGACTCGTCGGGCCCGGCGACAAGGCCGATGCGGCGGTGCCCGTTGGCGACCAACCAATGCACCAGCCGAGCCATGGCGGCACGATCGCTCTCCGGCTGGAGCGGCAGGCAGCCGACTTCGAACGATGCGCAGAGCGATGCCATGTCGGCGCTGTCGGCGGTAGGCGCCAGTAGGACGATCGATGACGGACGGTGCGCCTGCAGGAGGCTGCGAAGCGCCGTTTCGGGCTCACTGTCGAGCGCGTGGAGGATCAACGCATAGCCACTGCCGCGCAGCGCCTCATCGAGCGCCATCGCCACTTCGCCCACGAGGGGCCGCATGCTGGCATCGTGGACGAGCGCGACGAGGAAATTGCGGCGCAGGGCCAGGGCGCGGGCCTGCGGATCGGGCACGAATCCGAGTTGCTCGATCACCCCCTCCACTCGCTCGCGCGTGGTGACGCTGAGCAGCGGCGAGTGGTTGATCACACGGCTGACCGTTTTCTTGGAGACCCCCGCGACGCGGGCCACATCGTTGATCGTCGGCTTTCCCATCCCCGTTCGGGATGCGCTCGGCGGGTGTGGTTTCCAAGCCGATCCACCTCCGGAACGGACGCTTGTCGCTTCTGTTGTCGTTTTCGGGCAAGCGCTTGCGCGCGCCTGGCTCCGTTCGGCGCTGTCAGGCGCGCTCGGCGAAGCCGCCGTAACGGCCGCGGTGGAACAGCATGGGATCGTCTTCGCGCGTGGATTCGAGCCGCAGGACGTGGCCCAGCACGAACCAATGGTCGCCCGCCTCGGTCACCGAATGGAGCCGGCATTCGATCGAGGCGATCGCGTTGGCGATGATCGGCAGGTTGTGTTCGGAGATCGTGAACTCGACCCCCACGAACTTCTCATCGCCCTTGGCGCCGACCGAGCGGCAGATGTCGAGCTGGTCGCTTCCCATGACGTTGACGCAGAAATGCCCCGCCGTCTCGATCAGGGGCCAGGAGGTCGACCGCTTGTCGGGGAGGAAGCCGACCAACGGAGGATCGAGCGAGACCGAGGTGAAGCTGCCGACGACCATGCCGACCGGCCGGCCCTGTTCATCGAGCGCAGTGATCACGCAGACGCCCGTCGGATAGCTGCCGAGGACCTTGCGAAAGCTTGCAGGGTCGATGCTGGTCTGCGTCACGTCTCTTCACTCCCGCCGTGAAAGGTTGCCTCTACCCCTTGCGATATCTCGCAGGCGATGTCGACAGCTTGACGGGGCCGTCAATGAAGAACGGGCGACGAGTCTTCACAGGAGCGCGCTTCTGACGGGTACCTTGATATCGCTTCCCGGTGAACCAGATGGAAGGCTGGTACGGTGTCTGCGCCAGCCGCCCGAGTTTAATCGCGCGATTAAAAATGCGGTTGCGGGTTGCTGCCGGAAGGTGCAGTGAACGCACGATAAGAAGAGGGAAAGGGACGGGAAGAGGCGGCGCTGGCCGTCCAGCCTTGAAGGAGCAACGTGACATGGCGACCTTAGAGAAGACTCCCGAAGTCTCCAGCCAACCCACCGCCGACGAGGAGGTGGCCGCGCTGATCGCCCGTTCGCGCAAGGCCCAGGCGCAGATCGAGAACGCCACGCAGCAGCAGGTCGACACCTGGATCCGGGGCATGGTCTACGCCGTCTGCAGGCCCGGCATGGACGAGGAGATCGCGCGCGAGACCATCGCGGAGACCCAGCTCGGCAATTATGAGGGCAAGCTCAGGAAGATCTCGGTCAAGACCCGCGCCGCGCTGATGGACATCATCGATGACAAGTCGGTGGGGATCATCGAGGAACTCCCGGAGCGCAACATCGTCAAGATCGCCAAGCCGGTCGGCGTGATCGGCGCGCTCTCGCCCTCGACGAACCCGGAGGCGACGCCGGTGATCAAGGCGATCTCGGCCGTGAAGGGGCGCAATGCGATCATCGTTTGCCCGCATCCGCGCGCCAGGCTCATCAATGCCAAGATCTGCAACCTGATGCGTGCGGCGCTGGTCAAACTGGGCGCGCCGGCCGATCTCGTCATCGCGATCGAGGACCCGTCGGTCGAGCGCACCAACGAAGTCATGAAGCAGTGCGACCGGATTCTCGCGACCGGCGGCAGTCAGATGGTGAAGGCGGCGTACAGTTCGGGCAAGCCTGCGCTCGGCGTGGGCGCGGGCAATGCCGTCATCACCGTCGACGACACCGCCGATCTCGACGATGCTGCGGACAAGATCGTGCTGTCCAAGACGCTCGACAATGCCGCCTCCTGTTCCTCGGACAACGCGGTGATCCTGTTCGATGCGGTCTACGACGCGATGCTGGAGAAGCTGAAGGCCAGGGGCGGCTTCGTCGTCGAGGGCGCGAACAAGGCGCGGCTGCAGAGGGCGATCTGGGAGGACGGCGAGCAGATCAACCCCAGGATCGTGGCCCAGCCCGCGCAGTTCATCGCCGACTATGCGGGCTTCGACATCCCCGAAGGCACCGCGTTCTTCATCGTGCCCGAGACCGGCTACGGGCCGGACCACAAGTTCTCGGGCGAGAAGATGACCGTCACCATGGCGCTCTACCGCGCCAGGGACATCGACGAGGCGATCGCGCTGACCAACGGCATCCAGGCCTATCAGGGCCAGGGCCACTCCTGCGGGATCTACTCGACGAGCGAGGCGAACATCATGAAGCTGGCCGAGGGCACCAAGACCAGCCGCGTGATGGTCAACCAGCCGCAGGCGCCGTCGAACTCGGGCAACTTGTGGAATGGCATGCGCCAGACGTTCTCGCTGGGCTGCGGCTCATGGGGCGGCAACGGCACCAACAACAACATCACCTGGCGCGATCTGATCAACGAGACCTGGGTGTCCAAGCCGCTCGCCACGCCCAAGACGCTGCCGAGCGACGAGGCGCTGTTCGGCATGGACATCATCGAGGCGATCGGCTGAGGCTTCGCGAGTCACGAGGGGGCGCGGGTTCGCGTCCGCTCTTCGCGTTCGAGGAGAACAACGATGCGTGCCACTTATCTGCTGATCGCTGCCACTGGCCTGGCCTTGTCCGCCTGCTCCAAGCAAGCGGACGAGGCGGCACCGCAGCCCAGCGACACCGCGGGGGCCGAGGCTGGCGACGCGGCGCCGTCCCCGGGCGCGAGCGAGATTGCACCCGAGCCGTCCGGCTCCGAGGCTGCCAGCTTGGCGACCGTGACCGCGATGGACGCGATCCCCGAGGGTATTCGCGGCCGTTGGGGTCTGGTGCCCAAGGACTGCAACGGCGACCCGGCCGCCGCCAAGGGACTGCTGGTGGTTTCCGGCAATCAGCTCAAGTTCTACGAATCCGTGGCCAAGCTCGGCAAGATCAAGGAGGCCGATGCCAGCCACATCCGCGCGGCGTTCGCCTATTCGGGCGAAGGGCAGACCTGGAGCCTCGAGAACGTGCTCGAGCTGCAGGATGGCGGCAAGACGCTGGTGCGGCGCGATTACGGCCAGGATGCGGCGCCCGCGCCGCTCAAGTACAGCCGCTGCGCATAGCCGCGGCGGGCAGGGGCATATGACCGGACAGTTCGAACTCAGCGAAGACCAGCGCGCGATCCAGGAGACCGCGCGCAAGTTCACCGAAGAGCGGATCACGCCGTTCGCGGCCGAGTGGGACGAGACGCGGCACTACCCGGTCGACGTGTGGAAGGCCGCAGGCGAGCTCGGCTTCGGCGCGATCTACGTCTCGGAGCACAGCGGCGGGATCGGCCTGGGGCGGCTCGAGGCCGCGCTGATCATGGAGGCGATGAGCTATGGCTGCCCCGCCACGAGCGCCTACGTCTCGATCCACAACATGGCCGCCTGGATGATCGACACTTTCGGCCGGCAGGAGCTCAAGGACCGCTACCTGCCCGACCTAGTGACGATGGAAAAGATCGCCAGCTACTGCCTGACCGAGCCCGGCTCGGGCTCCGACGCGGCGGCGCTCAAGACCACCGCCCGCCTCGATGGCGACCACTACGTGCTGAACGGCACCAAGCAGTTCATCTCGGGCGGCGGCTACAATGACGTCTACGTCGTGATGGTGCGCACCGGCGAGCACAAGACGAAGGGCATCTCCTGCCTGGTGGTCGACAAGGACACGCCCGGCGTCAGCTTCGGCGCGCCGGAGAGGAAGCTGGGCTGGAACGCCTCGCCGACGGCGCAGATGATCTTCGAGGATGCGCGGGTGCCGGTCGCGAACCGGGTGGGCGAGGAGGGCGAGGGCTTCCGCTTCGCCATGGCCGGGCTTGACGGCGGGCGCATCAACATCGGCGCGTGTTCGCTGGGCGGGGCGCAGCGCTGCCTCGACGAGGCGATCGCCTACGTGAAGGATCGCAGGCAGTTCGACCAGCCGATCGCCGACTTCCAGAACACGCAGTTCATGCTTGCCGACATGGCGACCGATCTGGAGGCGGCGCGCGCGCTGCTTTATCTCGCGGCGGCCAAGATCACCGCCAACGCGCCCGACAAGTCGCGCTTCTCGGCCATGGCTAAGCGCCTGGCGACCGACAGCGGCTCCAGGATCGTCAACGACGCGTTGCAGCTGTTCGGCGGATACGGCTACTTGCGCGACTACCCGATCGAGCGCTTCTGGCGTGACTTGAGGGTGCACTCGATCCTGGAGGGCACCAACCAGGTCATGCGCATGATTGTCGGGCGCGATCTGCTGCGGTCGTGATGGCCGGTCGATTCACGGTCTTCTCCCTTGATGGGGGAAGGACACGAAGGCTAGGCAGCGAACTGCCAACCTTTCGCAGGCGCAAGCTACGCTACGCTACCCTTCCTCCATCGCGGGGGAGGCAATCGGATCAGATTTCGCATGACGGACGAACTCATCACCCGGATCGACGGTGTTGCCGGCTACCTCACGCTCAACCGGCCGAAAGCGATCCACGCGCTCACGCAAGGCATGTGTGCCGCGATGATCGAGGCGCTGCTCGCCTGGCGCTACGAACCCGCGATCAAGGCCGTGATCATCGACCACTCGGAGGGACGGGGCTTCTGCTCGGGCGGGGATATCAACCTGCTGCGCCAATCCGCTCTGACCGACGGCGGCGCGGCGGGGCGCGCGTTCTTCTACGACGAGTATCGCCTCAACCACTTGCTGTTCACTTACGGCAAGCCAGTGGTGGCGTTCATGGACGGCATCACCATGGGCGGCGGCGTCGGCATCTCGCAGCCTGCGCGGTACCGCGTCGCGACCGAGAACACCCGCTTCGCCATGCCCGAGACCGGCATCGGCCTGTTTCCGGACGTGGGCGGCGGCTGGTACCTCTCGCGGCTGGAAGGGCGGCTCGGCCAGTTCATCGCGCTGACCGGCGCGCGGCTCGACGGCGCCGAGTGTCTGTGGACCGGCCTTGCCACGCATTACCTGCCGGCGAGCGCCATCCCCGAGGCCAAGCAGCGCATCGCTGCCGGCCATGAGATCGGCGGCGTGCTGACCTCGCTCTCGGTCAAGCCGCCCGAAGCCCGGATCGAGGGTCAGGCGGCCTTGATCCGCAAGCACTTCGCGTCCGACACGCTCGAGGACATCCTCGCCAGCCTGGAGGCGGACGACGGCGAGTGGGCGGCGAAGGAACTCGCGACGCTGCGCCTCAAGAGCCCCCAGGCCTGCAAGGTCGCGCTGAGGCAGCTTGCCGCCTCGGCCAAGCTGACCGACTTTGCCGACAACATGGCCATGGAATACCGCATCGGCGCCCACGTGCTGGTCCTGCCCGACTTTGCCGAGGGTGTGCGGGCCGTGATCGTCGACAAGGATCACGCGCCCAAATGGAATCCGCCGACGCCCGAGGGCGTCACGCCCGACCGGCTGGACGCGATCTTCGCATCCTTGCCCGCAAACGAGGAATGGAAGCCGCTATGAGCACTTACGAGACGATCCTGTCCGAGCAGAAGGGCGCGGTGACGCTGATCACGCTCAACCGTCCCAAGGCGCTCAACGCGCTCAATTCCGCCGTACTCGAAGAACTGATCGACGCTTTCGCCAGGTACGAGGTCGACGCGTCGCAGCGCTGCGCGGTGATTACCGGCTCGGGCGACAAGGCCTTCGCCGCCGGCGCCGACATCAAGGAGATGGTCGACAAGACGAGCGCGGAATTCTTCGCGGAGGACTTCTTCGCGGGCTGGACCAACCGGCTGGTGAAGGCCACTCGCAAGCCGTGGATCGCCGCGGTCAACGGCTTTGCGCTCGGCGGCGGGTGCGAACTGGCGATGATGGCCGACTTCATCATCGCATCCGACACCGCCAAGTTCGGCCAGCCCGAGATCAAGCTGGGGGTGGCCCCCGGCATGGGCGGCTCGCAGCGCCTGACCCGTGCGGTGGGCAAGTCCAAGGCGATGGACATGTGCCTGACCGGCCGCAACATGGACGCGGCCGAGGCCGAGCGCTCGGGGCTGGTCAGCCGGGTGGTGCCGCTCGCCGACTTGCTCGACGAGGCGCTCAAGGCCGCCGAGGCGATCGCCGCGATGCCGCCGCTGGCCACGCTGGTCAACAAGGAGATGGTCAACCTCGCCTTCGAGACCACGCTCGACAACGGGCTCGTGACGGAGCGCCGCCTGTTCCAGATCCTCACCGCGACCGAGGACAAGAAGGAAGGCATGACCGCCTTCGTCGAGAAACGCGCGGGGGTGTGGAAGGGCAAGTGAGCCTATCAAGCCCCTCCCGCTTGCGAGAGGGGTATGGGGTGGGCTCGTCCAACGACAACCTCGCGGGAGACGGGCCCACCCCCGGCCCCTCCCGCCAGCGGGAGGGGAGTCACCCATGAAGATCGCATTCATCGGCCTGGGCAACATGGGCGGCGGCATGGCCGCGAACCTCGTCAAAACCGGTCACCAGGTCGCCGCGTTCGACGTGTCCGAAGAGGCGCTCGCTCGGGCCCGGGCGAACGGCTGTGCGACCTTTGGCACGGTGTCCGAGGCGGTGGCCCGGGCCGAGGCGGTCGTGACGATGCTGCCCAACGGCGCCATCGTGAAGTCGGTCTACACCGCCGACGTGATCGGCAAGGCACCGGTCGGTGCGTTGTTCCTCGATTGCTCGACCATCGACGTCGCCACCGCGAGGGATGTGGCCGGGCTGGCCGAGGCGGCGGGCCACGAGATGGTCGACGCGCCGGTCTCGGGCGGCATCGCCGCGGCCAACGGTGGCACGCTGACCTTCATGGTCGGCGGCAGCGACACGGCGTTCGAGAAGGCGAGGGCGGTGCTCGAGCCGATGGCCAAGGCGGTGATCCACGCCGGCGCGATCGGCAGCGGGCAAGTCGCCAAGATGTGCAACAACATGCTGCTGGCGATCCACATGATCGGCACGTGCGAGGCGCTGGCCCTGGCCGAGAAGGCCGGCCTCGATCCGCAGACGTTCTACGAGATCAGCTCGAAGTCGACCGGGTACAACTGGTCGCTGAACGACTACACGCCTGCGCCCGGGATCGGCGTGCGGAGCCCGGCGGACGACGGCTATCAGGGCGGCTTCGCCTCGGCGCTGATGCTCAAGGACCTGCGCCTGGCGATGGCCGGCGCCAGCGCGGCCGGGGCTGTCGTGCCGCTGGGCGAGCACGCGACGAAGATCTACGAGGCGTTCGTGGAAGCCGGCAACGGCGGCAAGGACTTCGGCGCGATCTTCACGACGTTGTGAGCGCCTCTGCCTTCCCCCTCGATGGGGGAAGGATATGGAGGCTTGTGAGCGATAGCGAACTAGCCGCAGTTGGATGGGGGTGAGGGCGCGTCCTGATGCATCGTGTAAACCGAGAGCGCACCCCCCATCCAAGCTTCGCTAGCACCCTTCAGGTACAAGCTCTCGCTATCCTTCCCCCATCGAGGGGGAAGGTGAGGCTCTCCGCCGTTCCACCTCGAACCCCGGCAGCTTCATACCCTTGGTCCGGCTGGTCAGGTGCCACTTCCGGCACAGCGCGCAGCGATAGGGCCGCAGCGTCACCTTCGCCCGCTCCGCCACCGCCAATGCCTCGGCCTTATCGGCGAAACGCCGCTTGCGGGCGCAAGTGCCTGGCGTGGTCTTCAGGCGAGGATACTCGGCCCGAGCAGCGTCAGCATCTTGACGTCGATGGCGTAGCCCTCGCCCCGCCAGCGCGCGACCGCCTGCGGGATCTCCGCCAGCGGCACGCGGTGGACGACGATGTCCTCGCTCTCGACGCCGCCGCCTTCGCCGACCTTCACCAGATCGTGCGCGCGCAGCAGGGTGAAGCTCTCGCTCACCATGCCGGGCGAGGAGTGGAACTCTCCGATCACGTCGATCCGGCCGGGGCGGTAGCCGGTCTCTTCCTCCAGCTCGCGCGCGCCGGCGAGCACGGTGTCCTCGCCCGCCTCGTGGTCGCCCACGAGGCCGGCCGGCAGCTCGACGCAGCGGCGTCCGAGCGGCACGCGATACTGGTCGACCAGGATCACGTGGTCCTCGTCGTCGACCGCCAGGATCACCGCGGCGCGAATACCGCGGGCGCGGCCGACGTATTCCCAGCGGCCCCGGCGGCGGGCCGTGATGAACTGGCCCTGCCACATCACTTCTTCGGGCGCGTCGGCGTCCGCGATATTCGTCATACTTCGATCAACCTGTCAGGCAGTTCGTTCACGTCGTCATCCTGGCGCGGGAAGTGTTCGGACAGCACCACGCCGACCCGCTCGACCGCCGCGCACATCCCGCCCGCGACATCGCCGCGCTTCACTTCGGCGAGCAGGGCGGCGAGCGCATCGGTCCACACCGAGACGTCGACCTTGGCGGCGATCGCCGCGTCCGCCAGCACTTCGGCCCGCCGTTCGCGCATCGAGAGATAGATGAGGATGCCGGTGCTGCCGGTGGTGCGCGCCTCGGCGCCGACGCGGAAGACGCTGAGCGCCCGGTCATGGACGCGCTTGGCCTTGATCGGGCCGGGGATGAGGAAGAAGCGCAAGGGCGGGATGAGCTGGAGCAGCACCATGCCGCCGAACTTCGCGGCCGCCACGCCCGCCGCCACGGCGAACAGCTCGCGCGGCGTCCAGTCCTGGATCCAGCCGCCCGACACGCGCTCGATCAGGCCGAGATAGAAGCCCGGCGCGATCGCGAGGAGGCCGAGCGCCAGGAAGGCGACCAGCGCCGCCCAGGCGAGGGCGACATCGCTGTAGCCGTCCGAGCGGTCGGCCAGCACGGTGACGATCTCGCCTGCGGTGTGGCTCTCGGCCGCGACCACGGCTTCGCTGACGCGGCGGCGATCCTGATCGGTGAGATAGCTTGCCATCGCCTACCAGCTCCCGCTCGCGCCGCCGCCGCCGAAGCTGCCGCCGCCGCCCGAGAAGCC
>Ga0070665_100000265_pt1 | contig 85729 bp, 88 predicted proteins | sample KBSS13metaG_FD_65862 | JGI IMG/M metagenome (GOLD analysis project Ga0070665, IMG submission 65862) | Switchgrass rhizosphere microbial communities from Kellogg Biological Station, Michigan, USA - KBS S1-3 metaG | ecosystem: Host-associated > Plants > Roots > Rhizosphere > Soil ... | reverse complement strand
TTGCGGCGAAAACGAAAGCTGCGGCGGCGCCGGCCAGAAGGATGCGCATGGTCTGAAACTCCCCAACCCGAATGACGAGCCGCTCTGCGCCCGGCCACCTGCATGGGATCTGAACGGAGAGCCGGCGCATCATCCTGAGCGCGCAAAGAAAAACGCCCCGGCCAAGGGGGTGGGCCGGGGCGCTCTTCGCAACCCGGTCCGGCGATACACAACTGGCCGGACCCGGAAACCTGATGCGCCGTTCCTACGGCCCGGTCCCTGACAGCTTCCTGACCGGGACTGTAAGGTGCGGTTCAACATGATGGCGCTTTTGCGGCAGAAAGGCCTCTGGAGCCCCGGTTCCGGGCATTTTCGTGGCAAAGTGTATTGCCAAAATAATACACGTTATCCCTTGCACTCCCGCCCGCGACACCCCAATCTCGCCGGGACCACAAATTTGTACGGGGACAGACGATGGCCACGCAGACCCAGACCACCGAAGCCGGCGCGCAGACGCTCACGCTTGAGCCGCCCGCGCCGCTGCAGTCGGTCCAGGCCGAGCAGGCCGCCGGCCTCGTGCCGTTGAAAGAAGAACAAAAGACCCAACTCGAGGAAAAGGTCGACGGCTTCGTCGCCGAGCTCGTCGCGCTTGACGCCAACAGCCCCGAATTCGGCAAGAAGGTCGATCAGCTGACCACGATGGGCCGCAAGGAGATCAGCGAAGCGGCCAGCGCCTCCAACCGGTTCCTCGACCGGCCGGTCAAGGCGATCGACAAGGACACCGGCATCGGCGCCGACCTGGTGTCGCTCCGCCGCACGGTCGAGGACCTCGATCCCGGCCGGGGCATCAAGCCGCGCAAATTGTTCGGCTTCATCCCCTGGGGCGGGGGCCTCCGCAATTATTTCATGAAATACCAGTCCTCGCAGACTCACATCTCGAAAATCCTCGCCGCGCTTGCCTCGGGCAAGGACGAGCTCTTGATGGACAATGCCGCGATCGACGTGGAGCGCGCGAACCTGTGGAAGACCATGGGCAAGCTGGAGCAGATGATCCACATCTCCAAGGCAATGGACGCCGCGCTGGAGAACAAGGCAAACGAGCTGGACGCGACCGATCCCGCCAAAGCCAAGGCGATCCGCGAGACGGCACTCTTCTATACCCGCCAGCGCACCACCGATTTGCTCACCCAGATGGCGGTGACCGTGCAGGGCTATCTTGCCCTCGATCTGGTCAAGAAGAACAATGTCGAGCTGGTGAAGGGCGTCGACCGTGCCTCGACCACGACCGTCGCCGCGCTCCGCACCGCTGTCACCGTCGCCCAGGCTTTGACCAACCAGAAGCTGGTGCTGGAGCAGATCACCGCGCTCAACACCACCACTGCGAACATGATCGAATCCACGGGCGAACTGCTCAAGAGCCAGTCGGCCGAGATCCACAAGCAGGCGGCCTCCGCGACCATCCCGCTGGAGGTGCTGCAGCGCGCCTTCCAGAATATCTACGACACGATGGACACGATCGACCGCTTCAAGATCGAGGCGCTCGGCAACATGAAGCAGACCGTCGATCAGCTCGGCAAGGAGGTCGAGAAGTCGAAGGGCTATATCGCCCGCGCCGAGGGCGTGGAGCAGAATCGCCGGCTCGGCACCGCAGCCGACAGCAGCAATCCGCTGACCGCGATCGAATAGAGAGGAAAGCCGGCGCCCGATGAGCGACACGGACGAGGTCAACCGCGTTATCGCCAGGCTGGATGAGGTCGTGCACCGGCACGACCGCATCAGCGCCGAGCGTGGCCCCGCCGCGGCCCGGCCGCGCAAGCCCCTGACCCGCACCCAATTGATCCAGAAGACGGTGAGCGTCGGCATCGTGGCCGTGCTCGCCATCATCGGCACGACCATAGCCGGCCTCGTGCTCGGCGGCATCGGCCTCGGCGGCTTCTTCTCGGTCGTGATCGTGACGCTCGTGATCATGGCGGTGATCGCTTTCTCCCGCCCGCGCGAGAAGCCGGTCCCGGCCTATGAAGACAGCATGACCAACCAGGCGGTGGTCCGTCGGCTTGGCGATCTGCTGGCCCGAAAGCGCCACGCTTTGCCGCTCGCCGCCGCCCGCCGTGCCGACGCGATCAGCGCGCAGCTCCCCATGCTCGAAAGCCAGCTGTCGGACATGGCCGTGCTCGATCCGCTCGCCCAGGACGCCCGCCGCCTGCTCGGCAAGCATTTGCCAGACCTGATCGACCGTTATGAGCGCGTCCCCGGCGAATATCGCGCCGAGCGCGACGGCGAGGGCCTGAATGTGGACGAGCGCCTGGTCCAGGGGTTGGACGCCGCCAGCACCGCGCTCGACGACTTGGGCCGCAAGCTGGCCCGCGACGATGTCGACGCCTTCCAGACCCAGGGCCGGTTCATCGAGAACCGCTATCGCGAAGACGGCCCGATCCGGAGCGAATGAGATGAGCTTCGAGCTCGAGCGCGTCCTTTACGAGACCGAGGATTTCCTGCGCCGCGCGATCGGCTCGCCGACCCGCCGCACCGCGAAGCGCCGTCGGGCCCAGCGCCGCTGGGAGGAATATGGCCGCCGGGCGAAGCGGTCGGCAATTGTCTTCACCGTGCTGCTGGTCGCCCTGGTCGGCTTCGCCTTCTTCTCACCCCTGAGCGAATTGCTCTGGACCATGGCGCTGCTCGCGCTCGTGATGATCGCCGTCGTGCTGATGTTCCAGCCGACCCGCCATGCCCGCCGCATGGAGAAAGAGGCGCGGCTGACCCCGGACACTTTGCCGCTTCCCGACCTCGCGGCCCGCGTCGAGGAGGCCATGCTCGAAAGCTGCGACGCGCTGCCCGGCCGCGCCCTCCCCTCCGCCGACCGGATCATGGCCGGCCTGCGCGACATCCAGCCGCATCTCCATGATCTCGGCCCGAAGGACGAAGCCCTGTCCGGCGAAATCCGCCGCCTGATCGGCCAGCATCTGCCGCAGCTCGTCGATTCCTACCTGGCCCTGCCGGACCAGTCGCGCGCCTCGAATGCGGAGAGCAGCCGCCGCTTCGTCGAGAGCATGAACATCGTTGCCGACGAAATGGACCATCTGCGCGAGCGCTGCTGCAGCGAGGTGCAGACCGACTTCGACACGCAAAGCCGCTTCATCGAGACGCGCTACAGGGAAGACGACAAGCTTCGCGGCGGGTGACGTGTTCAATAATAGGCTGCGCGATTCCTGACGAGAAACAACAGCAAGTATACCGGAAGCCAAAGGCCGAGCGTCAGGAAGCTACCCAAAATATGCGCCCCATGCGGGAACGGGTGGCGCGAGGCCGTGCCAACGGCTGCGTTCATATAAACATTGGAAGACCGCTCGGAAGACCGAGATACCTCGTCAACCTTTCGCAGGACCGGATCGATCATCTCGTTGCAGAACCGGCATTTCTTGGCCCGCACGGAAATGAGTTCCGCGCAAAACGGACACTCGGTTCTTTCTACTTCAGTTGTCTCGGCACCCTGAGCCATTTCATCCCCCCGGGTGAGGACGAATGTTTCATACACAATTCTACTCAAGTCAATTTGCGACCCGGTAGCACTGAAACCATGTCCGACTACTCCCGGCCGTCGCCATGATCGAGGGTTCTATTCGGACTAAGGTCCCCTCCTGCGCGCCGGGGTTTTACCTACGCGCCGCGAACCGCGCCCGGATCCACCCCGTCACTGTCTCCAGCACCACCGGCGCCATCGTCTCTTCGATCTCGGCATATTCGCCGATCCCGCCGGTCCGAGCGGTCTGGAAGAGGTGGTTGAGACCGGGCAGCTCGGTCACCGTCGCATCCGGGTTGCCGGCCAGCGCCGCGCGGATGCCGCCAAGGTTCGCGGCCGGGAGCACCTGCCGGTCCAGCGAGCCGTTCAGCGCCAGCACCGGCATGCGCAGCGCCCGGAGCGCCGGTGCCGGATCGTAGCGCAGGAACCAGCGGAACCAGGGATCGAGCACCCGCCCCGACATGAGGTCGCGTTGGGCCGGCGGGATGGCGCGGGCCAGAGCCGGGTCGCTCATCACGGCGCGCATCGCCGCCTCGGCCTCGCCCTGGGGCAGGTCGCCGGCGGAGATGTCGAGCAGGCGGGCATTGATCAGCCCCGCCTGGTCCAGTTCCGCCGCGCTCATCCCCATGGACTGGCCGATCGCCCGGCGCTGCGCCTCGAGCAGGTCGCGGGTGCGCTCTCCTGGCCCGGCGAGCAGCACGACAAAACCGAGCCCCGGGCTTTCCGCCGCGGCGAGCGGGCCGATTAGGCCGCCCTCGCTATGCCCGATATAGCCGATCGCATTCTCGGCGATCTCCGGCCGTCCGCGCAGGAAGGCATAGGCCGCCGCCGCATCGGTCGAGAAATCGGCCGAGGTCGCGCCACGGAAGGTGCCCGTCGACCGGGCAGTGCCGCGATCGTCATAGCGCAGCACGGCAATGCCGTTCCGGGTGAGATGATCGGCGAGCACCGCAAAGGGGCGGTGCCCCATCAGGCTCTCGTCGCGGTCCTGCGCGCCCGAACCGGAGATCAGGATCGCGGCGGGGAACGGCCCCCTGCCCTGCGGCAGCGTCAGCGTGCCGGCGAGCGTCACGCCCGGCGCGCGCGTATTGGGAATGCTCACCTCCTCGCTGCGATAGGGGAAAGGCGGGCGCGGCTCCTGCGGGCGGCGGCGCGCGGCCGCCGCAGCCGCATCGCGCCGCCGGAACACGGTCTCGAGATCGGGATTGCCTTCGCGGGTCCAGCGGCCGCTCAGCTGCCGCCCGTCCGCGCTCAGCGTGCCGGCAAAGCGCGACTCGCCCGCCGGCACCGCGAAGCGCACGTTCTGCCCCTCGCGCGCCAGCCCGGTGACCGCCATGCCGCTCGTCATCATGTCCGGCGAATCGAACAAAGCGACCGTGCCGGCCGCACTGGTCACGACGCGCAGGATCAGCCGCAGCTCGGCGCCGTTTCGGGTGATCCGTGCGTCCCAGATGCCGTCGAGGCCCTCGATCCGCGCCTGCGCCGCCCCGGCGCCGCGCGCCAGTTCGAGGGGGGTCGCGCGGCCATTCTGCGTCAGCGTCCCGGCGAACAGGTTATGCGCCGCATCCCAGCGCCCTTCATAGCTGATCCGCAGCGCCGGCATCGAAAAGGTCAGCCGCCCGTCCGTGACCGCAAGGCTCTCCATCGGTAGCTTCTGTCCCGGTGCCTGGTCGATGCTCTCCAGCTGACCGGCAAAACCGCCGCCGGGCGCGGCGCTGATCGTCACGATCACCCGCAACTGCCCGCCGGGAAGGACGACCGTGCCGTGCCAATCGCCGCTCCAGTTCGGCGCGGGCTGCGCGGCGGCGGGCGACGCGGTCAGGGCCGCGAACAGCAAGGCGGCAAGAGCGAACAGGCGTTTCATGCTTTCTCCATGCGAAGGCGGGCGCAGCGCGCGACCGTGAGGATCAGGGCGGCGGCGAGCGGCACCATGGACAAGGCGGCCGCGAGGTCGATCGGCGAGACGAACGCCCAGACCGCGGCATTGGCGAGACCGCCGAGGACGAAGACCCAGCCGGAGAAGCGGATCGCGGCCTGCTTGCGGGCGAAGCGGGGCGAGTCCGGATCGAGGCGGATCAGCTTGCGCGGCGCGATATTGCCGTAGGCGGCGATGATCAGGCCGGCGGCGACGCCGTAGAGCCGGCCCGGCAGGTCGCGATCCGGATCGTCGATCAGCCCCAGGCTGCGGGCCGCGATCGCGGCAAGCGGCAACAGGATCAGCACCGCCGCTCCCGCGATCGACCAGCACAGCTGCTTCTGTTTCTCCGTCATGCCTTCTCTTCCTTGTCTGTGGGTGAGGCGAGCGGGTCGCGCCGCGTCATGTCGAGGCCAACCGCCCGCGCGAGCTCCATCAGCGTCTCTTCGAGCACCGACATGCGCAGCCGGTAGATGATTGATTTGCCGTGCTTGCTGGCATCGATCAGCCCGGCTTCGCGCAGCACGGTGAAATGGGCGGACATGGTCGGCTTGGAGACGTCGAACCGGTCGGCCAGCTCGCCCGCGCTCATCGGCCGCTCGCGCAGATGCGCCAGCACCTGTCGCCGGGTCGGATCCGCAAGAGCCTTGAACACACCGCTCATGATTCGATATTTAGCTATTTATCGAAATGAGTCAATCGGCCTCTTGAGACCGACCCTCGAACGAGGGCTCGTCGTGTATAGCTTGTATAGTTTCAGCCCATCAGCGCCCGCGCTTTGGCGAGCCCGGCCAACCCTCGCTCGATCGTCTCCGCCTGCTTGGCGAAGCACAGGCGCACGACATTGGTCACCGGCGCCTCGGCATAGAAGGCCGAGAGCGGGATCGCCGCCACCGCGCATTCCTCCACCGCGCGGGTGCAGAAGGTCATGTCGTCCGCGCCGATGCCCGAGGCGGTCAGGTCGACATTGAGGAAATAGGTCCCCTCGGCCGGCAGCACCTTGTAGCCCAAAGCGCGGACTTCGCGGGCGAGAAGGTCCCGCGCCTTCTGGAAGCGTGCCCGCATCGACGCGAAGTACGCATCGGCCTTGCCGAGCCCGTAGGCGGCCGCAGCCTGCAGATTGGGCGGGGTGGTGAAGGTCACGAACTGATGGGCCCGCGCCACCTGCGCGGCAAGCTCCGGCGCCGCCACGGCCCAGCCCACCTTCCAGCCGGTCAGCGAGAAGATCTTGCCGGCCGAGCCGATCTTGACCGTCCGCTCCGCCATGCCCGGTATCGCGCTCAGCGGCAGGTGCGCCCGGCCGTCGAACATCACATGCTCCCAGACCTCGTCGGACACCGCCATCGCATCATGGTCGACGCAGAAGCGGGCGAGCAGTTCGAGCTCCTCCCGGTCGAAGGCGCGCGCGGTTGGGTTGTGCGGGTTGTTGAACACGACAAGTCGGGTGTTCGGCGTGAACGCCGCCGCCAGCGCCTCTTCTGTGATCCGCCAGCCCGGCGGGGTCAGGCGCACCGGCCGCGGCACACCCCCGGCGCGCAGCACCAAAGGCAGATAAGCATCATAGAGCGGCTGGAAGAGCACCACCTCGTCGCCCGGCGCGATCAGGGCGAGCAGGCTGGCCGCGATCGCCTCGGTCGCACCCGAGGTGATAATGACTTGCTCGGCGGTCAGGCTCAGGCCCTGGTGCCGGTTATAATGGACCGCGACCGCCTCCCGAAGCTCCGGCAGGCCACGCATCGGCGGATATTGGCTGGCGGCGCCGGTCAGCGCCTCGGCCGCCCTTGCGACCACGTCGTCGGGCCAGCCGAAATCCGGAAAGCCCTGGCCGAGATTGACCGCGCCCCGCTCCCGCGCCGCCATCGACATGGCTTCGAAGATCGAAGTCGGCAGGTTCGCGAAGACCGGGTTCATCGGCGACGGCCTAACCCGGTTCGCCATAAAGAAGAAGGCCCGGAGCCGAAACCCCGGGCCTTCCCAAACGACCGGAGGAAAAGTGGCCGTTTACTGAATGCTGGAATCCGCATTGTGCGGCGTGCGCTGAACCCTCGCCGCGCCATTGCCATTGGCATTGCCCGAGGCGGAGCGGCTGGCGCGCGATGCCGAGCCATGGCCCGACCCGCTCGCGCTGCCGGACACCGAGCGGTTGCCGCGCGAGGCAGCACCGCTGGCATTGCCCGAAGCGCTGCCGCTGACATCAAGGCCGGAGAGATCGGGCTTAGCGCCCTGCGCGGTCTGGCGCGCGTCGGCGACACCGCCCCGCGCGGTATTGGCCACGTTGGCCCGGGCATTGCCGGCCGTCATCGCCGCATCGTCACGCGCCTGGCGCGTGGTGTTGCGCAGATTGTCCCGGCCGTTGCGGGCCGCGTTGCGGGTGTTGTCGAAAGTGCCGCGCACCGGTCCGCCCAGGTCCGGACGGTCAAAGCGGCCGCCCAGATTGCCGCCGAGGCTGCCCGAACCGCCGCCAAGGCCCCCGCCGAGGCCGCCGCCAAGAGCACCACCAAGCTGGGCCGCTGCCGGCGCGGCGATGAAGATGGCCGAAACGGCCGCGATCTTGAGTGCAAGCTTCACACTGATTCTCCTCTTGTGATGAGCCCAGATCCACGGGCTCTCGAGAGGAAAACGGCTGCCGGGCGCGACTTAATCCCAGGCGCGCGAAATCAGCGCCGCGCGCCGCCGGGCGGCGCGGTCCGGCAGGCGGCGCAGAGCACACCACGGCCGACGCCACGGGCGCCGCGCTGCGCCGCCTCGCCGTCGAGGCTGGCGAGCACATTGGTGGCCCGGATATGCTGGGCGAGCCGGCCCGCCACCAGAGGCACGGCGAAGGAGGTACCGCGCACGGGCACGACCGCGCCGCGCAGACCCGCCGCGCCCATGTCCGCCCCCGGCGCCGCATAATCGAGATGCAGCGCCCGTCCCGCCTCGATCAGTACCCGGCCGCGGCCGTCCACGCCGGTCACGGCGATCACGCCCGGATAGGAGGCGGGAAAGGCGGGCGGCGCGGCGCGGCCGTCATTGCCGACCGCGGCGACCACCCAGGTCCCGCGCGCCCGCGCCTGCGCTACCGCGCGCTCGACCAGCGGGTTGGCCTGACCGACGAGGCTCACCGCGACCACGCGCACGCGGCGCGCGACCATCCAGCCCAGCGCCCTCGTCAGCGCCAGCGCATTGCCCCCCGCCGGATCGGCCCCGAACACATCCGCGACCAGCAGGGACACGCCCGGTGACGCGCCACGAACGCTGCCCTGCCCCGCGATGAGCGAGGCCACCGCCGTCCCGTGCGCGCTCGCTCGCGGCGCGCCATTGACGAAACCACGCTGCTCGATCGTGCGGCCGAGCGCCGGATGCGCGGCGACGCCGCCATCGATCACGCCGATCGCCGCGCCGCCACCCCCGCCACCCTGCGCGAGCGCGGCGTCGCCCGCGCTTTCGGCAGCGCCACTCTGCTCGTGAAGATTGTTGGCCGTGAACTGGCCGGCCGGTACCAGCCGGCGCAGCCGGGAAAGCGCCCGGTCCACCGACCAGCCGCGCGGCACGCCGAGCTTCACCGACCTGATGTCCAGCCCCTCGATCTGGTCCTCGGTCAGGCGCGTGAAGCCCGCAGCCAGAGCCGCCTCCAGCGCGGCCGGATCGGGATCGATGGCAATCACTTCGCCGCGCACGGCGGGGCCGAGATCGGTCATCTCCAGCCGTTCGCGATTGCTGCGGACCAGTTCCTCCAGCCGCGACACCCGCGCCGCCGCCAGCTCACTGACGCTGGCCCGGAGCGGATCGAGGCGCCCTGTGACCGGGTCGATCGCGCCATGGGTGGGGTCGCCAAGCCGTTCGCCCACGCGCGGCACGCTCGGTGCCGAGGGCAAGGGCAGAACCCGCCCGCCCGGCAACAGTTGCGCGCTGGCCCCGGCCGAAGCCAGCAGGAGCGCGCCGGCCAGAGCCGGGCGCCAGCGGCGGAGGATGGTCATCGGTAGAATCATGACATATTTTTCCAGCACAGGGGAGGAAACGTGCGCCGGCCGCCGTTTCCTCCATCGAACGAGGAGTCGCCTGTTGCAGGCTTTCGAGCGCGAGCTGCTGACGCTGCTGCCCCGGCTGCGCCGGTTTGCGCGCGCGCTTGCCCGCGATGCGGCGGATGCGGACGACCTGCTGCAGGTGGCGCTGGAGCGGGCCTTGAAGGCGCAGGCGCAATGGGCGCCGGGGACGAGGCTGGATTCGTGGACAATGCGGATCGTGCGCAATTGCTGGATCGACGAGGTGCGCAGCCGCACCCGCCGCGCCCGCACTTTCGCGCCCGAAGAGGATGGTGGAATGATCGGCGTTGATATGCAGAACGAGATCGAGGCGCGGGCGGAGATGCATGCCGTCGACCGGGCGATGGAGCATCTGTCGGCCGAGCAGCGCGAAGTGATCGCGCTCGTCCTTGTCGAGGGGCTCGCCTACAGGGAGGCGGCCGAACTGCTCGACATCCCGATCGGCACCCTGACCTCGCGGCTGACCCGCGGCCGGCAGGCGCTGGCGCAGATGCTGGAGGCGGCATGATGACGATCGACGACGACATGCTGATGGCCTTTGTCGACGGCGAGCTGGACGAGGTGAACCGCGCCCGGGTCGAGCGCGCGGCGGCCGGCGACCCGGCGCTGCAGGCGCGCATCGAACACCAGCAGCGCCTCCGCGACCGCCTGAATGCGCATTATGGCCCCACCGCCGACGAGGAGATTCCCGAGCGCTTCCGGACGATGCTGGAGACCAACGTCGTCCCCTTCCCTGCGGCACCCCGGACCGCGCGGCCGCTCTGGCAGACCCTCACCGCGCTGGCGGCGACGCTCGTGCTCGGCCTCGTCATCGGCCGCACTTTGCTCGCGCCGGCGCCGGCCGTGGGTCCGTTCGGCGTCGAGGGCGGCACGATGGTGGCGCAGGGCGAGCTGGCCGAGGCGCTGGAGACCCGCCTCGCCTCCGCCCAGCCGCAGAATGTGGCGACCCGGATCGGCGTTACGTTCCGGAACAATGACGGCCGCGCCTGCCGGACCTTCGACAGCCAGGCCGCAGCGGGCATTGCCTGCCGGGGAGATCCCGGCTGGCAGGTGATGATGACCGCGGCCGGCAGCGGACCGCAGCGTAGCGACTATCGCCAGGCGGGCAGCGAAAATCTGGTGGTTCAGCAGGCGGCGCAGGAGATGATGGCGGGCGAGCCTTATGACGATGCGGCCGAGCGCCGCGCCCGCGATTCCGGCTGGCGGAGCAGCGCGCCTGCCCGCTAAACGATGCGGATGGCCAGTACAGTACCGCTTGCCGAGCCCGCGCCCGTCGCCGATGAGCAGCCGCCCAAGAAGCGGCGGAGCCTGATCTGGCGCATCCTGAAATGGGTGGGTCTTTCCATCCTCGGCTTCATTCTGTTCAGCCTTCTCTGGGTCATCCTCTACCGCTTCGTCGCGCCGCCCATCACGCTGACGCAGCTCTTCGACGGCAATGGCAATACGCGGCAGTGGATGTCGATCGACCGGATCGACCGCAACATGGTCCGCGCCGTGATCGCGGCGGAGGACGGCAAATTCTGCCAGCACAGTGGCTTCGACTATGACGCGATCGAGGCGGCGATGCGCAGTAACGAGACCGGCAACAGGGTCGTGCGCGGCGGCTCGACGATCAGCCAGCAGACCGCGAAGAACGCGTTCCTCTGGCAGGGCGGCGGCTATTTCAGGAAGGGCCTGGAGGCCTGGTTCACCTTCCTGATGGAGACGACCTGGTCCAAGCGGCGGATCATGGAGGTCTATCTCAACGTCGCCGAGACCGGGATCGGCACCTACGGCGTCAATGCCGGCGCGCAGCGTTATTTCGGCCATGACGCCTCGCGGCTGACGCCCGACGAGGCCGCCCGCCTCGCCGCGATCCTGCCGCTGCCGAAGCGCCGGGAGGCGATCGACCCGGCCGGCTTCACCCGCCGCTACGGCAATATCATCCAGCGCCGCATGGCCCAGGTCGCCCGCGACGGGCTGGACCGCTGCGTTTACGAATAAGCGCTCACCAGACGGGCGGGACCAGCGCCCAGCGCGCCTTGCGATAGACGTCGAACTCTGCGCCGAAGCGCGCCCTGAGGCTCGCCTCCTCGACCCGGATCCGCCAGGCGAAGCCCAGCCCCGCGCAGATCAGGATGCCGGCGAGTGAAGCCCAATTGCCCATCGCCAGGCCGATCCCGGCCATGGTGACCATCGCGCCGGTATAGGAGGGATTGGAGAGGCGCCGGTACGGGCCGGTGTCGATCAGCCGGTGATCGTCCTGCGTGGTCACCGTGACCCGGAAGAAGCGGCCGAGCGTCCGCACCGCCCAGAGCTGGAAGACGATCCCCGCCCAGATCAAGGCGATGCCGAGGCCGACGACCAGCGCGTCCGGCGCGGCGATTCGCGTGGCGCGGATGCCCGTCGCGGAGAAGGCGACGAAGATGCCGGCGGTGATCCCGAGGACGATGGCGAGCATCGAGAAGCGGTCCGCCCGCTCCCCTTTCACCCGCGCCCGGTCGCGCGACCAGATCGACAATTCGACGATCGCCCAGCCGGCATAAGTGGCCCAGAAGGCCGTCCGCCACACCGGGCCGAGATGGACGAACGCCGGCCCCAGCTGGGCGGCCTGCGCCATCAGAAGGGCATTTGGAAGCCCGGCGGGAGCTGCATGCCGCCGGTCACTTCGCGCATCGCCGCCTCGGCGGCCTGGTCGGCCTTGCCGCGCGCATCGTTGATCGCGGCAGCGATCAAATCCTCGACCATCTGCTTCTCGGACGCGACCAGCAGGCTCTCGTGAATGTCGACGCGGATGATGCGGCCCTTGGCCGAGGCGCGAATCTTGACCAGCCCGCCCCCGGACACGCCCTCGACCTCGATCTTGTCGAGATTCTGCTGCGCTTCCATCAGCTTGGTCTGGGCCTCCTGGGCCATACGCATGATGTCATTGAGATCGGGCAAGTCACGCACTCCGTTGTTTGTCGACGCTGTAGCCGGTCAGCTCAGCCTCGGGAAAGGCCTGGAAGGCAGCCCGGACGATCGGCGCGTCGAGGACCTCCTGCTTCAGGGCTTCCTCGGCCGCCACCTCCTGCTCGCGCAGGGACGGCTGGGCCGCGCCCTCGTCGATGCTGACGTCCCAGCTCTGCTGGAACGTGGCTTTAAGAAAGGCCCTGAGTTCGCTCAGAACCTTGTCGATTCCCTGCGCGTCCACCGCCCGCGCCGCCTGCAGCCTGATCGCCGGCGGCGCGTAGTGGACCAGGCGGAAATCGTCGCTCAGCTGGTGGGCGAGGATATGCTTGCCGCCGCGCTCGACACGCTGGACCAGGTCGGTGAAGCTCGCTGGAATGGCCAGCAATTCGGCCTGGCTCTCGCCCTTCGGCGCCTCCGACGCACGCGGAGCCGTTACTTCCCCGCTCGCCAGTTTCTCGATCAGCTGGCCCGGATCGGGCAGCTCCGAGGCGTGGATGACGCGCAACAAGGCCATCTCGCAGGCCTCCAGCGGCATCGGCGCGTTGTGGACCTCGCCGAGCCCCTTCAGCAGCAGCTGCCAGAGCCGGTGGATCGCGGCATGGCCGAGCTTCGCCGCCCAATCCGCATAAGCCTCGCGCTCCTCGACCGACTGCGCCGCATCGCGCGCCCCGCCGACCTTGGCACGAGTGATGCCGTGCACCGCCTCGAGCAGTCCGCGGATCAGGGCCGAGGGCTCGACCCCCAGCTCATATTGGTCACGGACCGCCGCCAGCGTCCCCTGCGCATCGCCCGACAGGATCAGACCGAGCAAGTTCCGCACCGCGCCCCGGTCCGACAGGCCGAGCATCGCCCGCACCTGTTCCGCGGTCACCGCGCCGGCGCCATGGGCGATGGCCTGGTCGAGGATGGACAGGCCATCACGCGCGGAGCCTTCGGCCGCCCGGGCGATCAAAGCCAGCGCCTCCGGCTCGACCTCGACGCCTTCCTGTTCCGCGACATGGCCGAAATGGCCGGCCAGCATGTCCGCCGGGATCCGCCGCAAATCGAAGCGCTGGCAGCGCGAGAGGACCGTGATCGGCACCTTGTTCACCTCGGTCGTGGCGAACAGGAATTTCACATGGGGCGGCGGCTCCTCCAGCGTCTTCAGAAGCGCGTTGAACGCATTCTTCGACAGCATGTGGACTTCGTCGATGATGTAGACTTTGTAGCGCGCCGACACGGCCGAATAGCGCACCGCCTCGATGATCTCGCGCACGTCGTCGACGCCGGTATGCGAGGCCGCGTCCATTTCGACCACGTCGATATGCCGCCCTTCGGCGATCGCCCGGCAGGGCTCGCAGATTCCGCAGGGCTGGATGGTCGGCCCGCCACTGCCGTCCGGCCCGATGCAGTTCAGCGCCTTGGCGATGAGCCGCGCGGTCGAGGTCTTGCCCACCCCGCGCACGCCGGTCAGCAGGAAGGAGTGCGCCAGCCGGTCGCGCGCGATCGCATTGGCGAGCGTCTTCACCATTGCCTCCTGCCCGATCAGCTCCTCGAAGCTTTGCGGCCGGTATTTGCGGGCGAGAACGCGATAAGGCTGGGGGGAATCGGACATTAGGCTCAACCTAGAGGCTGCACGGCGCGCGCGCCAGCATGCGTCCGGCCAAAGGTAACAAGTGACACGAATGTCACATGGAATCGCGGGGGGTCTTCTCCGGTGGAACGCGCGAGGCTGCGCGCGCGAAAGGGCGTGGGGGAAAGACGCATGGATTGCGGCATGGCCATATCGTACCCGAGCCGGCCCGTGTAGGAAAGAACATATCGGAAACGCATGTCGCCCGTCGAACGGATACGCCACTTTGCCGAGCAGACGGCCGAGCTTCTGAACTCAAAGCTAGGCTGCCCGAAAATGGGGGACTGCCATGACCGACAGTGTGAATCGACAGCGACAAGCCTTGCTGCTGCTGCGGCTTTTGCTCGCGGGGCTGATCGCCGCCCATGGCTGGGCGCGCTGGCTATCGGGCGGCGTTGTCCCGTTCGGCGGTTGGCTGGACGGCCTGGGCTTTCCGCTCGGCGTCTGGATCGCGGCGGCGATCACCGTCTACGAGATCTTCGGCACGCCCCTGCTGGCGCTGGGCCGCTGGGTGAGCCTGCTCTGCCTCGGTTACTGCTTCATCTACGCGATGGGCATTGTGCTGGTGCACTGGCCTGCGGGCTGGTTCGTGGTCGGGCTGGGCCGCAACGGCATGGAATATAGCGTGCTGCTGATTGCGTGCCTCGCGGTGCAGGCCTGGGTGAACTGGCCGGCGCGGGCGGGAAAAGATATCTGAGGCAAGGCGTCGCGGCAAAGCCGCGCCGTCGGTCCTGTCGGCGGTGCCGCAGGCCGTCCGCCACTCGATAGCTCTACACGCTGCTTCGCTGCGCTCGGTATCTCGTGGGTGGGAGCCGGAACGACCCGACACGTAAAACTCGTTACGGCTGCTTCCTTCCGGATCTGACCGGGTTGGCGAGAGCATCGTCCGCCCGACTCCCGGGGCGCATATGGGGGAGAGGCGGCGGGGTTGCAAGCCACTGTAATTCCGTTCGTCCGGAGTGGGACGAACGAGTTCATTGATTGATAGTCAGCGCACCATTCCCGCCGCCACCCGCGCCACATCCGCGATCGCCGTCTCGCCGCGGGCGGTGCTTCTCGGGCGGTCGTGATAGACGGCGAGGATATATTCGTTGCCGGCGGGCGTGCGGAAGAAGGCGACGTCATTGACCGCATTTCTGCAGGTCCCGGTCTTGTCGCCGGCCGTCCAGCCGGCCGGAAGCCCGGCGCGGATGCGGCGGAGGCCGGTGCGGCTCTGGACCAGCCAGCCGCGGAAATGATTGCGCCACGCCGGATGCAGCGCTTCGCCCATGATGTAGTGACGCGCGGACATCGCCATGGCGGCGGGGCTGGTCGTGTCGCGCGGGTCCGCGCGGGCATTTTCGTTCAGCGCGCCCTCGTAGCGGTCGAGCCGGGTCACCGTGTCCCCCATCCGACGCATGGCCGCGGTGAAGGCCTCCGGGCCGCCCATCCGCCGCAGGAGGAGATTGGCGACGGTGTTGTCGCTCTCCGTCACCATATGCTGGGCCGCGAAGCCGATCCGCATGTCGCCACGCTCACGATTGCCGAGCGAGCGCTCCGCATAAGGCGAATTCGGGACGAGGTCGGCACGGGTGAACCAGATCGGCGTGCGCGCGCCTGCGGTCTGCGCATGCATCGCCCCGAGCAGCAATTTGAACGTCGAGCACATCGCGAAGCGCTCGTTCGCGCGGTGGCCGAGCAGGACGCGGCCGCTACTGTTCATCAGCGCGACGCCGAGCCGCCCCCCGCTGGCGCGCTCGATCGCGGCGATCCGGCGCTCCGGACTCGGCCGCGCCTGGCGCGCTTCGGCAAGGGACGGAGCCAGCAGCAGGACGGCCATCGCGGCCAGGCGCAGTCTCAACAGCATTGCGAACTCCCCATCAAATTCGGGGCGACGATAACGGGAGCGACATGAACGGGCACCCACAGAAAAACTTCGCGGAGCCTCGAGGAATCAGCGCCCCTGCATGTTGCGGGCAGCCGCCGGGATCCGCACCGTCAGGCGCTCCAGCGCCTCGGTCAGCCAGATCTGGCAGGCCAGGCGCGAATGGCGGGTGACGTGGCTGGCCAGGTCCAGCATGTCCTCCTCCTCCTCGCTGGCGCGCGGGAGCTTCGCGAAATCGTCCGCGTCGACGATGACGTGGCAGGTCGAGCAGGCCATCTGCCCCTCGCACGTGCCCTCCAGCGGCTGACCGACCTCCTGCGCGACGTCGAGCAGGCGGACGCCGGGCGCGGCGCGGACTTCCATCTCATTGTCGCCATCGGCGGAAATGAAGCGGACCAGAGTCATGCGGCGAGATTCGCCTGGCGGTCCGCCGCGGCGTTGATCAGGCCGAGCGCGGCGCGCAGCTCATCCTCCGTCGTGTAGCGGCCGAACCCGAGGCGGATGCTGCCATGGATGGCGCGCTCGTCCAGGCCCATGGCGCGCAACACATGGCTGGTCTTGCCGGAGCCGCTGCCGCAGGCGCTGCCCAGGCTGAAGGCGACCTCCCGCACGTCGGAGAGCAAGCGAATGGCGTTCACGCCTTCGCGGCGGACGTTGAGATTGCCGCGATAGCGCTGCTCGGCGGAGCCGTTGATCGTCCAGCCGGCGAGAGCGTCGGTGGCCACGTCCCAGAGCCGGGCGACATGGGCGGAATCCTGCTCCCGCCGCTCGGCCGCCAGCTTCGCCGCCGCGCCGAAGCCGGCGACCAGAGCCGGCGAGACGGTGCCGGAGCGCAAATTATGCTCCTGCCCGCCGCCGAGGATGAAGGGCGGCAGCTTCAGCCCGTCGCGCACCCAGAGCGCGCCGATCCCCTTGGGGCCGTGGATCTTGTGGGCGCTGATCGCGATCAGGTCCGCCGCCTCGGGGATCGCCATCCGGCCATAAGCCTGGACCGCATCGCACAGCAGCAGACTGCCCTTGGCATGGGCGGCCTCGGCATAGTCGGCGACGGGCTGGATCGTGCCGATCTCATTGTTGACCAGCATCAGCGCGATTACGCCCTTTTCCGGCAGGTCGGCCTCGCCGGGCGGCACGACGAGGCCGTCGGTGCCGACCGCGATCAACGGCGCGCCTTCATCCTCCAGCCGCTGCAGCGCGCCATGATGCTCGATCGCGCTGCCCGTCAGCCCGCCCGGGGCCAGCCGCGCGCCGGAGACCAGAGCCCAGTTCAACGCCTCGGTCGCCCCCGAAGTGAAATAGACTCGCCCGCCCGCCGGCAGCAAAGCCGCGACCTGGTCCCGCGCCATCTCCACCGCCACCGCGGCGGCGCGGCCGGCACGATACTGGCTCGACGGGTTGGCGAAACCGTCGCTGCCTGGCCCGGAGAGCCAGGGCAGCATCGCCTCAAGCGCTTCCGGCGCGAGCGGCGTGGTGGCCTGATAGTCGAGATAATACATGGATGACGCGGCCATTCGGAGCTTGTTGCGAATGATTCGCAGAAGTTGCGGATCGAGACTGATCTCTATATAGGCCGCTCACGCTTTGCCGCCAGCATCCTGCACGGCGGTACCAGATTCCGGATCGGACCTATGCCCGAAGTGATTTTCCCCGGCCCCGAGGGCCGTCTCGAAGGCCGTTTCAACCCGGGCCCGCGCCCGCGCGCGCCCGTCGCTTTGATCCTCCACCCGCACCCGCAGGGCGGCGGCACGATGAACAATGCGATCGTGCTCGCGCTCTACAAGACCTTCGTGCGGCGCGGCTTCGCGACCCTGCGCTTCAACTTCCGCGGCGTCGGCAAGAGCCAGAGCGTGTTCGACAACGGCATTGGCGAGCTCAGCGACGCCGCCTCGGCGCTGGACTGGGTGCAGTCCATCCACCCCGAGGCGGAATCGACCTGGATCGCGGGCTACAGCTTCGGCGCCTGGATCGGCATGCAGCTGCTCATGCGCCGGCCCGAGGCGCGCGGCTTCATCTCGATCGCGCCGCCGGCGAACATGTACGATTTCTCCTTCCTCGCCCCCTGCCCGTCGTCGGGCGTGATCATCCAGGGCGAGGGCGACGAGGTGGTGACCCCGATCGCGGTGCAGAAGCTCGTCGACAAGCTGCGCACCCAGCGGCACATCACCATCGAGCACAAGACCATCCCGCAGGCGAACCACTTCTTCGTGAACGAGATGGACCTGCTGATGAAGGCGGTGGACGACTATCTCGACTACCGGCTGGACCCGAGCTGCCCCATTCGCTGAGGCGTCACAGCGTCCACACCAGCACGTTGCCGAGCGCGACGGCGGCGGCGATGAGCATGAGCGTGCCTTTCTTCTTGTCCTGCTGCTTCACGATCAGGTGGATGCCGCCCCAGGCAAGCAGGAACGCGGCGATGACGAGGATCGAGAGGAAGGTGGCCGAGGCGCCGGTCATGCCCGTTCCCTGCCACGGAGACGGGGCATTCACCAAGCCCCCTTTTCACCAAGCTTAAACCCGTCCGTGGCAGAAGCGGATCATGAGCTTCCACAACCACCGCCAGTTCACCAACGCGCTGGAGCGGATCGACCAGACCGTCCTGCCGAACCTGTCGAAGCTGCTGGACGGGGTATTGGAGAGCGCGGCGCTCGCCCGCCCCGGCACGGACGCGCTCCATTATGCCGACGCGCTGCGGCATAGCGCGGCGCAGGTCGGCCAGCTCACCGCCCTGATCGGCGCGGTCGCTCAGCGACCCACGATTCGCGCATAGAGCGCCGGGTCCACATTCCCGCCCGAGACGACGATCACCGTGCCCTCGGGCGCATCCACTTTCCCTGAAATCACGGCGGCCAAGGCGACCGACCCGCCCGGCTCCGCGACAATGCGGAGCGCGCGCAAGGCGAAGCGCATCGCCTGCTCCACCTCGGCTTCGCTGACCGCCAAGGCCTGCGCCTCGGCCTCGAGGAGCGCGCCGAAAGTGAGAGGCGACACCAGTTTCGTCTGCAGCGCGTCGCACAGAGTCGGCGGCGCGGGCTCCTCGACCGGCACGATCCGGCCCAGCGCCAGCGAGCGCGTCATGTCGTCCCAGCCCGCGGGCTCGACGGCGACGATCCGAGAGTCGGGCAAGGCCAGAGCGATGCCGCCGGAAAGCCCGCCGCCGCCGCAGGGCACCACCACCATCGGCGGCTGACCCCCGAGCTGCTCGGCAATCTCCACGCCGACGCTCCCCTGCCCCTCGATCACGTCGACGTCGTCGAAGCTCGGCACCAGGGTCGCGCCCTGTTCGGCGGCCAGCCGCGCGCCAATCTCCTCGCGGCTTTCGGTCGCGCGGTCGAAGAAGACGATCGCGGCGCCCGCCGCGCGGGTCCCGTCCACCTTCACCGCCGGCGCGTCCGCGGGCATCACGATGGTCGCGGCGATCCCCAGCCGCTGCGCGGCCATGGCCACGCCCTGGGCATGATTGCCGGACGAGAAAGCGACCACGCCCCGCGCCCGCTCAGCCTCGTCCAGCTGCACCAGCCGGTTGCTCGCGCCGCGCAGCTTGAAGCTGCCGCTCTGCTGCAGGGACTCTGCCTTCACCCAGAGGCGCCGGCCCTGCGATTCGAACGGCAGCAAAGGCGTCCGCGTCACCAGTCCCGAAACGCGCTTCGCCGCAGCGAAAACACCCCCCGTCGAAGGCCGTCTCTCAGTCATCGAAACCCCGCAAAATCACTGATGTGGATAAGTCTTTACACGCCGGATCGACGAACATATATCGCTCGTCCGCTGCCCCATGGGGACTTCCAACCGCAAGGCAGCTTTCGTCAACGATCTTGTTGGAGGTCCCTTGAGTTGCACAACCACCATAGCGCGCTGGGGCTAGCTTCGCTCCTTCGACCGGTCCAGCCGGTCACGCTCATTCGTCCGCACGCCGCACGGCGCGCCGCCCGCTTCTTTGTCGAGAGGTTTCCGGGCCGGTCGCTCTATGCCGTGAAGGCCAATCCCTCGCCGGATCTGCTGCAGATCCTCTGGGAGTCGGGCGTCACCCATTATGACGTCGCCTCGATCGCCGAGGTGCGCCTGGTGGCCGCCACTTTGCCGCAAGCGACGCTCTGCTTCATGCATCCGGTCAAGGCCGAGGAAGCGATCGCCGAGGCCTATTTCACTTATGGCGTGCGCACCTTCTCGCTCGACACGGACGAGGAGCTGGAGAAGATCGTCCGGGCGACCTCGACCGGCGGCGTTGCGGCGACCGACCTGAACCTGCTGGTCCGCATCCGCGTCTCCTCCGATCATTCGAAGCTGAGCCTCGCGTCCAAGTTCGGCGCCGAGCCGGGCGAGATGAAGGCGCTGCTCATGGCGACCCGCCAGGCGGCGGACGCGCTCGGCATCTGCTTCCATGTCGGCAGCCAGGCGATGAGCCCGGCCGCCTATCGCGAGGCGATGGAGCGCGTGCGCGCCGCGATCGTCGAGGCGGCGGTCACCGTGGACATCGTCGATGTCGGCGGCGGCTTCCCCTCCTGGTATCCCGGCATGGAGCCGCCCCCGCTGGAGGCCTATTTCGAGGTCATCCACGAGGCGTTCGAGGACCTGCCCGTCTCCTATTCGTCGGAGCTCTGGTGCGAGCCCGGCCGCGCGCTTTGCGCCGAATATGCGAGCGTGCTGGTCCGCGTCGAGAAGCGCCGCGGCAGCGAGCTGTACATCAATGACGGCGCCTATGGGGCTTTGTTCGATGCCGCCCATATCGGCTGGCGCTTCCCGGTGAAATTGACCCGGGAAACCGAGTCGGACGCCAAGGACATGGCGTTCAGCTTTTACGGGCCGACCTGCGACGACATGGACCATATGGCCGGGCCGTTCATGCTGCCCGCGGACGTGGACGCCGGCGACTATGTGGAAATCGGCATGCTCGGCGCCTATGGCTGCGCGATGCGCACCGGCTTTAACGGTTTCGGCTCCGACCTGAAGGTCATCGCCGACGACGAGCCGATGGCGACGCTCTATGGTGGAGCCGAAGGCGAGGAACGCGCGGTTCCGTCGAACGTCGTTACGCTGTAACCATTGTCCCCTCCCCTAGGGGAGGGGATCGAGGGGTGGGGCCTGTCCTGGAGACCGCCTCGCCTCATGACATTCCCCACCCCAACCCCTCCCCTGAAGGGGAGGGCCTTTGGAGATTCAAGATGACCACCGACGCCCCGATCAACGACACCCGCAAGGCGGAGCTGCTGGCGAAGGAAGTCGAGCATATCGACATCAAGAGCTTCGACGCGCGCCCGATCGTCGAGGCGATGCGCAAGATGAGCTTCACCAGCCGCGACCTCGGCCGCGCGACGGACATCTATAACGAGATGCTGGCCGACAAGGACTGCTCGGTCGTGCTCGTCATCGCCGGCTCGACCTCGGCGGGCGGCTGCATGGATCTCTATGCGGACCTGGTGAAGCACAACATGGTCGACGCGATCGTCGCCACCGGCGCCACCATCGTCGACATGGATTTCCTCGAGGCGCTCGGCTTCAAACATTATCAGGCGAACGAGGTGCCGGACGACGACACTTTGCGCTCGCTCTACATCGACCGGATCTACGACACCTATATCGACGAGGAGCAGCTCCAGCACGTCGATCACACGATCTTCGAGATCGCCGAGACGCTGGAGCCCAAGGCCTATTCGTCCCGCGCCTTCATCCGCGAGATGGGCAAGTGGCTGCAGACCCACGGCAAGAAGGATCACAGCCTGGTCAAGCTCGCCTATGAGCATGACGTGCCGATCTTCTGCCCGGCCTTCACCGACAGCTCCGCCGGCTTCGGCCTGGTGAAGCACCAGGTGGATGCGATGAAGGCGGGCAAGGCCTATCTCACCATCGATTCGATCGCCGACTTCCGCGAGCTGACCGACATCAAGATCCAGGCGGGCACGACCGGCCTGCTGATGATCGGCGGCGGCGTGCCGAAGAATTTCGTGCAGGACACGGTCGTCTGCGCCGAAATCCTCGGTCATGAGGATGTCGAGGTGCACAAATATGCGGTGCAGATCACCGTTGCCGACGTGCGCGACGGCGCCTGCTCCTCCTCCACCCTTCAGGAAGCGGCGAGCTGGGGCAAGGTGAGCACCGCGCTCGAGCAGATGGTCTATGCCGAGGCGACTTCGGTGCTTCCGCTACTCGCCAGCGACGCCTATCATCGCGGCCACTGGAAGACCCGGGCCAAGCGCGCCTTCGGCAAGATGTTCGCCTGATGGATTTCGACGAGCAGTTGCGCCGCCATTTCGGAACGGCCGATCTCGACACGCTGACGCCCGAGGCGATCAACAGCGGCGTCGAGAAGATGCTCGTCGAGTTCGGCCTGGAAAAGGATCGCGGCCGGCGCTTCGCCGTGTGGACTCTGCTTCACATGCTCGGCGCCGCGCCGGACCTGGACGTCGCCTTCAAGGAAGAAGAGGACCGCGAGGCGGCCCGCGACTTCATGGACATGCTGGATCAGGAAGACGGGGATTGATTCCCTCTCCCCAGCGGGGAGAGGGTCGGGGTGTGGGTTCGGCTGCCGAAGCCAGTCTCCGTCGCCCGACGCCCCCTCCCTGCCCTCCACGTGGAGTGGGAGGAATTATTCGGCGATCAGCCTTGCTTCCCGCGCCTTGAAGAAGAACTGGCTCGCCACCAGCCAGCCCTTGAGCGGCCTCAGCGGGAGCACTGTCGTCAGCAGCAGCAAAGGCAGGCTGGTGATCAGGTGCACCCAGACTGGCGGGCTCGCCATGATCTCCAGCATGAGCGTGAAGATCACGGCAGGAATGCAGGTGAACATCTGCACGAAGAAGGCCGGGCCATCGGCGGGATCGGCGTAGGAAAAATCCAGCCCGCATACCTCGCACTGGTCAGCGAGCGTCAGGAACCCCTGGAACATATGCCCCTCGCCGCAGCGCGGGCAGCGGCCCGCCGGGCCGGTCTTCAGCGGGTTGAGCTTCGCCCAGCGACGCCCGCTCGCATCCACGAACCTGAGATCGTCGCGCTCCTGCATCGCCGGGCCTCTTTTGCTCTTGTCCATACAAAGCAACTTTTGTATGGATATTATATAGCATTTGTAGGCATGAAAGGCAAGGCCCAGTCATGGCATGGCGTCCCGATTTCTCCGCCGACGGAAAGCCCTTCTACCTCGCCATCGCCGATGCGCTGGCCACGGATATCCGGCTGAACGTAGTGCAGCCGGGCGAAAAGCTCCCGACGCAGCGCGCGCTGGCCGCCGCCATGGGCCTGGATCTCACCACCATCACCCGCGCCTATGCAGAGGCGGCGCGGCGCGGGCTGATCGTCGGCGAGGGCCGGCGCGGCAGCTTCGTCCGCGGGCGGCAGGCCGATGGGGACTCGGCCTTGGCCGGCGGCGAGGCGGCGAGCGGGATGAACATGCCCCCCGAACCCGAGGACGGCTCGCTGCGCCGCGCCATCGCCGAAGGCACGGCCGCCTTGCTCGACGACCGGCTGGCGCCGCTCCATTACCAGCCGCCTGGCGGGACCGAGGCGCAGCGTGCGGCGGCCGCGGCCTTTCTCGCGCCGCTCATCCCCGAGACTGGCCCCGACCATTTGGCGGTGGTCGCGGGAAGCCAGCACGGCCTGCACGCCACGCTCTCGCTCCTGCTCACCAAAGGCGACCGGATCGCCGCCCCTGCTCTCACCTATCCCGGGTTCCTCGCCGCGGCCCGGCGGCTGGGTGCCGACATCGTGCCCTTGCCCATGGACGCGGCCGGCATCCTCCCCGACACGCTGGAGCAGGCCGCGCAGGCGGCGGCGCTGACGGCAGTCTATCTCGTCCCGACCAACGACAACCCGACCACCGCCACGCTCACCCTGGAGCGGCGCAAGGAGATTGCCCGGCTGGCGCTCCGCTACGGCTTCGCGATCGTCGAGGACGATGCTTATGGCCGCCTGCCCGCCGACCCGCTGCCGCCCATCGCAGCCTTCGCGCCGAAGCTGACCTGGCATATCGCCAGCCTGTCCAAACTGATCTCGCCGAGCCTGCGTGTCGGCTTCGTCCGCGCGCCCGGCGTGCGCGAGGCCCATGCCCTGGCAGCGGCCGCGCATGAGAGCGCGGTCATGGCGCCGCCGCTCTGCGCCGCCCTGGCTGCGAACTGGATCGCGGATGGCACGCTGAACCGCCTCGCCGCCGCGGTGCGGACCGAAGCCTCGGCGCGGATGAAGGAGGCGGCGGCGATTCTCGGCCCGGCCGGCGCCCGCTTCCACCCCGAGGGCTATCATCTCTGGCTGCCGCTGCCCCACGGCGCGGATGCGGGCCAGGTCGCCGCGCAAGCGATCGCCGCCGGCCTCCCCGCTGCGCCGGGCAGCGCCTTCGCGGCCGTGCCGGACAGGCCGGTGCAGGCGCTCAGAATCTCGCTCGGCGGGTCGGCGCCGAGGATCAGGATCGTTCGGGAAATCAGGCGGCTCGACGCGTTGCTCGCGCAGGCGGGCGGGGCGCTGGTCTAGGCCTCGCCCTCGGGCGGCAGCAGATCGGCGACCTTGTACAGCGGCGCATGATAAAGCCAGGCCGCCGAGAGGCCCTTCAGCGCGGTGCGCTGCGCCTGATAGGTCGCTTCGTCGCCGACCAGCAGTGCCTGGCGCAGGCGGAACATCGCGATGTTCATTTTCTCCAGCAACGCCACCGCCTCATTGTCGCCGAGGCAATCATAATGGAATTGCGCGCGGCCGAGGGTGCCGTCCGTGCCCGGTGCCGGCGGGCGCTGGGTCGAGCGCGCCTCGGTCGCCAGCACCTTGTGCACGGCGTCGTGGAGCCCGGCGCGCGCCGCGGCAATCTCGTCGGTCATGATGTCAGCCCCCTGCATGAGGAGCGTTCTGACAGGAGATGGTTAACAGCCGGTTTGCCAACGCCCTTCGGATTGCACCGCATCGCGAGGCTGGTAGACCCTTTGCATGTCCTCCCACGAGCGCCTCCCCCTCCTCGCCGGCACGCTCCTCGCCGCTCTGGGCGTCTTGCTCGGCGCCTTCGGGGCGCATGGGCTGCGCGCCGTGCTGACGCCCGAGGCGATGGGCTGGTGGCAGACGGGCGTGCAATATCAGATGTGGCACGCCATCGGCCTGGTCGCGATCGGCGCGGCGCGGCTGCCAGGGACGCGCCTGCCCGTCTGGCTGCTGACGCTCGGCACTTTGATCTTCGCCGGCTCGCTCTATGTGATGGCCCTGACCCAGCTGCGCTGGCTCGGCATGGTGACGCCCTGGGGCGGCGGGCTGATGATCGGCGGCTGGCTTTGCCTGGGCTGGAAGCTGCTGCGGCGCTGAGCGGACCGCAAACCGCATTTTAACACCCCCGCCCTATTAACCACGGCCATGTCGGCCGAACTCGCTGCGTTGCCCGAAAAGAAGAAGCTGCGCGTCAATTGGGCGGCGGCGGCCCGCTTCACCTTGCCCGGCGTGCTTCTGGTGACGCTCCTGGCCGAGCTGCTCCTCGCCGAGCGCAAATATGCGATTTTCGGCGGTGGCTTCGGCCAGCCGCGCACGATGGACAGCGCGCTCGAGCTCGGCGCGTTCGTGACCGGGCTCTTGCTTTGCCAGATCCTGGTCTTTCTCGCGCTCTACCGCCTGCTCCGGTGGCTGCACCGCAAGCGGCCGGACAGCCCGGTCTTCCACTTCAACTTCCTCTTCTTCGTCGGCGGCGGCGCGCTGGCCGCCTTGATTGGCAAGTATCAGGCGCTGGCTTTCTTCAGCGACGCGATGAGCCTCCAGATCGTCCGCAATCTCGGCGGCGGCAGCCTCAAGGACGCCTTGCTCTACTCGCTCAGTGAGATCGGGCTGGCGGCGATCGTCGGCGGCTTCGCCCTGCTGTTCTACGCCGCCGTGCGCTTCCTCTTCCGCCGGCGCTGGCGCGAGGCCGCGGCCCTGCCCGATTACTGGCGGCCAGGCCGGCGGATATGGCTGGTCCTGCTGCTCGCCACGCCCTTCATCCTGTTCGCGGTCAACCGGGTGGACGATGCGCGCGCGGCGCTGACCCGTTTCAACGCGGTGGCGGTTGTGAACGGTCTCCTCTCCGAGGCCACGGATTTCGACCGGGACGGCTATTCCTTCTATTCCTATCCGCTGGACGGCGCCCCCTTCGACGGCAGCCGCTTCCCCTATGCGCTCGACATTCCCAATGACGGCATCGACCAGGACGGGCTGGCGGGCGATTTCACCTTCTCGGGCACGGCGCAGACGCCGCCCGTCCCGGCCATCGCCGGGGCGCGCAAGCCCAATGTCGTCCTGATCGTGCTCGAAAGCGTCCGCGCCGACGTGATCGGGCGGCAGGTGGACGGCAGGCCGCTCACCCCGGTGCTCGATGCCATGGCCGCGCAGGGCAGCGTCGCGCCGCGCGCCTATTCCCATGTCGGTTTCACCACCGCCTCGCTGCAGAGCCTGTTCACCGGCACGCTCGCTCCGCTGGACGACCGCCAGTCGCTGGTCCGCGATTTCCTCGCCAACGGCTACCGGGTCGCGACCGTTTCGGGCCAGGCCGAGGATTTCGGCGACACCGCCAGGCTCGTCGGCCTCCGCCGCGGCCAGGTCTTCGTCGACGGCACGATGCTGAAGGACCAGCGCTCCGGCGCCTTCTCGGCCCCGGCCTCGGTGAATATCGACGGCAAGGTGCTGCTGCGCGAGTTCGACCGCCGGCTCGGCGATCCGGCCGGCTGGGCGCAACCGACCTTCCTCTACGTGAACCTGCAGACTGCGCACTTCCCTTATCACAATGAGGGGATGGACCAGATCCTGTCCGGCCGCCCGATCCCGCGCGGCGACATCGGCCTCGGCAATCGCGACTGGGTGACGCGCACCTATTTCAACGCGATCGCCTATAATGATCGGATCATCGGCGCCTTTGTCGAGCGGCTGCGGCGGCTGGGGGTGGTGGACAACACCATCATCATCGTCACCGCCGATCATGGCGAGTCGCTCTTCGACGACGGCTTTCTCGGCCACGGCCATATGCTGAACGACCAGCAGACCCGGATTCCGTTCATCATGAGCCGGCCGGGCGTGGCCATGCCCGCCGTCATGGGCCTCGACGACATGCGCGCGATCGTCCTGCGCGCCGCCGGGGCGGACATGCCGGCGCCGTCCGGCGGGCCGATCTTCCAGTTCCTCGGCAGCCTGGACCGGCCCGGCGCGATCGGCTCGGTCGACGCGAACGGCCACCGCTTCGTCTTCGATTTCTTCCAGGAGACGCTGCTGGACTCGGCGACCGGCCGGAGCCTGCGCTATGCGGAGCTCGCGCCCGGCAGTGCCGAGCGGCGCGCCGCCGACGCCCTGATCAACGAATGGGCGCGGCAGCGCTGGCTACGGCATCTGCAGGGCGGCTAAAGTTTCTATTTGGTCGGGGCGGCCGGCGCCTCGATCTTCACGTCGGCATTGATGTCGGTCGAGCCGCTGCCCATGATCCGGTCCTTGAACACGAAGAACAGGACCGCCAGCACCGCGAGCACGAGGATGACGCCGGCCAGCATGCCGAAGCCGCTGCCGCCACCGCCATCATGGGTGACAATCACTTCCTTTTCACGATCAGCCATACCGGCCTCCTCTTCCCTGAATGGCCGCCCAACGCCCGCCGCGCTTCAACTGTTCCGCTTGCGGCACGGGCGTGGCTCGCCCATGAAGCGCGCATGACCAGCATCGGCATCCTTGGCGCGCACGGGCGGATGGGCCGGGCGATCTCCAGTGCCGCCACGAGCGCCGGGGCGACCATCGCCGGCGGCATCGACCGGGACGGCGCGGTCCATGGCGACCACCCCACTCTCGCCGCTCTGGCGGCGGCCAGCGACGTGCTGGTCGACTTCACCTCACCGGACGCGCTCGCCGCGCATCTCGCCGCCGCGGTCGACGCCGGCACCCCGATCGTGATCGGCACGACCGGCCTCACCCCCGGCCATCATCACGCCATCGACACCGCCGCCGCCGCCATCCCGATCGTCCAGACCGCCAACACCTCGCTCGGCGTCAATGTGTTGCGCGCTCTGGTCGAGCAGGCGGCGCGCAAGCTCGGGCCCGACTGGGACATCGAGATCGTCGAGACCCATCATCGCCACAAGCTCGACTCGCCCTCCGGCACGGCCCTCCTGCTCGGCGCCTCCGCGAACAAGGGGCGGGGCGCCGCCTCGACCACCGAATTGAACCGCTTCGACCGCATGCAGGAAGGGCCGCATATACGCGAGGAAGGCGGCATCTATTACGCCTCGCTGCGCGGCGGCTCGGTCGCCGGCGACCATATGGTCGTCTTCGCCAGCGACGGCGAGCGGATCGAGCTCGGCCACCGCGCCGAAAGCCGCGCGATCTTCGCGAAGGGCGCGGTCGAGGCGGCGATCTGGCTGCACAGCCAGCGGCCGGGGCGGTACTCGATGCAGGACGTGCTGGGGCTCGGGTGAGCACGAAAGCGCCGGACCATCAGCCCCAGCTCCGCCGTCGCCTCGGCCTGTTCGACGCGACCATGCTGGTCATGGGCGGGATCATCGGCTCGGGGATTTTCGTCAATCCGGCCGTGGTCGCGCAGAGCGTCGGCGGACTGTGGATCGTCTATGTCTGGCTGCTCGGTGGCGCGATCGCGATCATGGGCGCTTTCGTCTATGCCGAGCTGGCCGCGCGCCGCCCCGAGGTCGGCGGCCAATATGCCTATCTGCGCGACGCCTGGGGGCCGATGCCGGCCTTTCTCTACGGCTGGTCGCTGCTGCTGGTGATCCAGTCGGGCGGGATGGCCGCGGTGGCGATCACTTTCGCGTTCTACTTCCGCGCGCTGACCGGGCTCGACGTACCGGACGGTGTTGTCGCAGCAGCGGTACTCCTGCTGTTGACCGCGATCAATTGCTGGGGCGTGAAGGCAGGCAGCAATGTGCAGAGCGCTTTGATGGTGCTGAAAATCCTCGCCATCGGCGCGCTTGTGCTCTGCGGCCTTTCCCTGGCCGGCGGGCCGGTCGTCGACGGGTCGCGCGGCTGGGACAACAGCACGTTCGCCATCTTGGCCGCTCTGACTCCCGTGATGTTCGCCTATGGCGGCTGGCAGACGGCAAGCTTCGTCGCCGGCGAGATGCGCGATCCGAAGCGCGACCTCGCCCGCGGGCTCCTGCTGGGCGTCATCGGCGTCGTGATCCTCTACACTGCCGTCGCCTTCACCTGCCTGATGGTGCTCGGGGTGGAGGGCCTCGCGACCAGCAAAGCGCCCGCGAGCGACGTCATGCGGCGCGCGCTCGGCGACACCGGCGCGACCTTGATCGCGCTCGGCATCGCCATCTCCACCCTCGGCTTCCTCAGCCAGTCCATGCTGACCGCGCCGCGCGTCTATTTCGCCATGGCCGAGGACAAACTCTTCTTCCGCAAGATCGGCGAGGTCAGCCAGACCACGCGCGTCCCGGTCTTCGCCATCATGCTGCAAGGCGCGGTGGCGATGGCGATCGCACTCACCGGCACTTTCTCGCAAATCCTCTCTTATGTGGTCTCGGTCGACTTCATCTGGTTCGCGCTCACCGGCGCCGCCCTTTTCGTCTTCCGCAAGCGCGATGCGGACGGAGCCGACGGCTTCCGGGCGCCGGGCCATCCAATCACCACCGGCCTCTTCGTCCTGGCCTGTGCCGCCGTCGTCGTCGCCACCGTCGCCAGCAGCCCGGTGAACAGCGCGATCGGCTTCGGTATCCTGCTCGCCGGCATCCCGGCCTTCCTCTACTGGCGGTCGCGGCGATGAGCGGCCGGACGCTGGAGAGTGACTATATGTACTGGGCGAAAAACCAGGCGCCCGTCACCTACGCGCTCGGGTCCAGCGAAGTCCCGCATTTCCCGATGAGCCGCTGGGCGATCGACCCCGCCACGCTCGAGCTGGATGGCGCCAGCCGCTACCGCTACCCGCCGCTCCGCGAGGCGCTCGCCCGCCAGGCTGGCGTCACGCCCGACCGGGTGACGATGGCGGACGGCACCTCCATGGCGAACATGCTGGCCATGGCCGGCCTGATTGCGCCGGGCGACGCGGTGCTGATCGAGCATCCGGTCTACGAGCCGCTCGTCGCCGCCGCCCGCTTCCTCGGCGCCGAGGTCCGCCATTTCAGCCGCCACGGCCCGGATTTCGTGCTGGATCCCGCGGCGGTGAAGGCGGCGCTGACCGAGCGCACCACGCTCATTGTCCTCACCAATCTTCACAACCCGACCGGCAATCTCACCGATACGGAGACGCTCCGCGCCATCGGCGCGCTCGGCCCGCGCGTGCTGGTCGACGAGGTCTATCTGGACGCCGCGCCGGGCCAGCGGACCGCCGCCTTGCTCGGCGACGCTTTCGTCTGCACGGGCAGCCTCACCAAGGTCTATGGCCTGTCCGGCCTGCGCTGCGGCTGGATTCTGGCCGACCCGGACCTGACCGAGCGCTTCTGGCGGCTCAATGAATTGTTCGGCGTCGCCCAGGGCCATGCGAGCGAGAGACTATCGCTCATGGCGTTGGAACGGCTCGACGAGATTGTGGGCGATACGCCCGCTTTGCTCGCCCGCAACCGCGCCCTCGCCAATGCCTTCTTCGCCGGCCGCGACGACCTGGAGGTCGCGCCGATGACCCATAATGTCACCTGCTTCCCGCGGCTGAGGCAGGGCGATGTCGACGCGCTGAACCTGCGCCTGCGCGCAGCCTACGACACCTCCATCGTCCCCGGCTGCTTCTTCGGCCTCGCCGACCATTTCCGCCTGGGCGTGGGGCAGCCGACCGAGATGGTCGCGGCCGGCCTCGAGCGGCTCGGCCGGGCGCTGGACGAGCTGGCATGAAGAAAGCGGACATCGCCTTATTCTACCGGCGCCTGGCGGAGCGCACCCCCGATCCGGTGACCGAGCTGGAATCGGGCAACACCTACCAGCTGCTCGTCGCGGTCGTCCTCTCCGCCCAGGCGACCGACGCCGGCGTCAACCGCGCGACCCGCGACCTGTTCAGCCAGGTGGCGACGCCCGCGCAGATGCTGGCGCTGGGCGAAGCGGGGCTCAAGCAGCACATCCGCACGATCGGTCTGTTCAACACCAAGGCGAAGAACGTCATCGCCCTCTCCCAGGCGCTCGTCGATACATATGGCGGCGACGTCCCCGCCGACCGGGAGGCGCTGCAGGCCCTGCCCGGGGTCGGCCGCAAAACCGCGAACGTCGTGATGAACGTGGCCTTCGGCGCCGAGACCTTTCCGGTCGACACCCACGTCTTCCGCGTCTCCAACCGTACCGGCCTCGCCCCGGGCAAAACCGTCAACGCGGTCGAGGCGAGGCTGGAGAAGACCACCCCCGCGCCCTACCGGGTCAGCTCGCACCATCTGCTGATCCTGCACGGCCGCTATGTCTGCAAGGCGCGCAAGCCCGAATGCTGGCGCTGCGTCGTCGCCGATCTCTGCCGGTTCAAGCCGAAGACGCCCCCTCCAGCGGACTCCGCTTGACCGCGCCGGACGCGAAACGATAGCCTGTCGCTTCAGGCAACAGGGGACATCGCCATGAAGATTTTCGCACTGGCAGCACTCGCGCTCACCGCCACGACCGCTTCGGCCCAGCCCGCGCAGAACAGCGACCGCACCGTCTCGACCGACCAGGCCGCTTATGGCGAGGTCACAATCAACGACGTCGTCACCTGCCCGCGCGGCCAGCCCAATTATTCCACAACCTATAATTTCCCGATCCGCTTCCAGTCCCCCTTCGCCAATGACCGCTATGCGGTGGTGATCGGACAGAGCGGCGTCCTCTCCCAGCCCGGGCAGAGCATGACCTACAACACCACGGTCAGCGACAAGGCGCGCGACGGCATGACCCTCACCGTGGTCATGCGCTGCCAGGCCGGCACGCGCGCGCTGACGCTCAACTATGCGGCGATCGGCCGGCGTTAGGACCGCCGGGAACGCAAAGCCTGGAGAAAGGGGGCTGGCAGGCCGGGGCGGCCTTTGCTAAGGCCCCCGCCTCCAGGCGATGCACCCATAGCTCAGCTGGATAGAGCGCTGCCCTCCGAAGGCAGAGGCCAGAGGTTCGAATCCTCTTGGGTGCGCCACCTTTCCTTGGGAAAGCGGCGGTTCGGGACTGCAACCTGGTCCCTGCCGGGACGGCCTCGGCTATGTGCCTGAGTTCGGCGACTTTACGCGAAATGCTCGAAATGATAGGCGCGCCGGATGGACAGTAAAGCGATCTCGCCGGAGCTCACGCAGGAGCTCAGCGTGCTCTATTCGAACCGGTTCAGCGATACGGGCCTCGAAAAGCGCACCCGTGTGTGGCGGACGCTGACGGCCCATTTTTTCGACCGGCTGATCCCCGACAATGCGACCGTGCTCGACATTGCCTGCGGCTATGGCGAGTTCATCAATTATACCAAGGCCGGCCGGCGCTTCGCGATCGACCTCAATCCGGACGTCGCGCAGCATCTGCGGGAAGATGTCGCTCTGTTCACCTGCTCGCCCGTGGATCGCATGCCGATCCTGCCGGGCAGCGTCGATGTCGCCTTCACCTCCAATTTCCTCGAGCATCTCTCGTCGAAGGAAGATGTGTCCGCCGTCTTCCGCCAGACCCTCTCGATCCTGAAGCCCGGCGGCCGGCTCATCCTGATGGGGCCGAACATCCGTTATGCCGCCCAGGACTATTGGGACTTTTTCGATCATCGCCTGCCTTTGTCGGACCGCTCGGTCGTGGAGGGGCTCGTCGCGGCCGGCTATGAGATCGAACGGCAGGTGCCCCGCTTCCTGCCTTTCTCGATGCACGGGCGGAAGCCGACGGCGAACTGGATGATCAAGCTGTATCTGCGCATGCCCTTGCTCTGGCGGCTGTTCGGCAAGCAGTTCCTCGTGGTCGCGCGCAAGCCTTCCGAGAGCTAATCCGCTTCCTCGAGCCCGGCCGCGATCGCCATCTTCACCGCCTCCGCGGTGCTTTTGACGCCCAGTTTCTCCAGCATCTGCGCGCGATAGGATTCGACGGTGCGGACCGAGAGGCCGAGCTCCCAGGCGATGACCTTGTTCGCCTGCCCCTTCATCACGCCGCGCAATACGCCCCGCTGCCGCTCGGTGAGGGTGGCGACGCGGGCACGGGCCTGGCCGCCATCCGCGTTCACCACCTGCCGCACCGGCCCGTTCAGCGCCTCGCGCACCGCCCGCAGCAATTCCTCCCCGGCATAGGGCTTCTCGATGAAGTTCACGGCGCCCAGCCGCATCGCCTTCACCGCGGTCGGCACGTCGCCGACGCCGGTGACCACGACAACGGGAATCCCCAGCCGCCGCTCGCCCAGGGCGGTCAGCACGCCGATCCCGTCCAGGCCAGGCATTTCAATGTCGAGCAGGATGCAGGCAATGGCCGTGCCAGGCTCGGACGCAAGGAATTCCGCGCCGTTCGTATAGGATTGCGCGCGATAGCCTTCGGCCCGAAGCAGATCCGCCGTCGAGCGGCGCAGATCGGCATCGTCATCCACGACTGCAATCAAAGCCGGTTCGAATGCCATCGCCAGCCTGTTTCGGTTTTTGCTTCCGCAAGTCCTAACAAGGACGAACGGCCGAGGGAATAACCGGTAAACCCGCAGGTGCGGGTTCCACCCGAATCACTCGACGGTGACGCTCTTGGCCAGGTTGCGGGGCTGATCGACGTCCGTGCCCTTGGCCACGGCGACATGATAAGCGAGTAGTTGCACCGGCACCGCATAGACGAGCGGCGCGATCAAGGGATGGACGGTCGGCATCTCGATCGTCGCGATCACGCCCTCACCCGCCAGCTTTATGCCCTCGGCGTCGGAGATCAGCACGACCTGGGCGCCGCGCGCCATCGCCTCCTGCATGTTGGACACGGTCTTGTCGAAGAGCGGACCGGAGGGCGCGAGCACGATCAGGGGCACGGCATCGTCGATCAGGGCGATGGGCCCGTGCTTCATCTCGCCCGAAGCATAGCCCTCGGCATGGATGTAGCTGATCTCCTTCAGCTTCAGCGCGCCTTCCAGCGCCAGCGGATAATCGGGGCCGCGGCCGAGATAGAGGACGTCGCGGGCACCGGCGATCTTCGGCGCCATCGCCTCGATCTCGGCGTCATGCTCCAGCGCGGCGTTGATCGCGGCCGGAGACTCGATGAGGTGGCGGACGATCTCGCGCTCCTCGGCCTCGTCCAGTTTGCCTTTGGCGCGGGCGAGGTTGACGGCGAGCGCGGCCATCACCGCGAGCTGGCAGGTGAAGGCCTTGGTCGAGGCGACGCCGATCTCCGGCCCCGCATGGGTCGGGAGCAAAAGGTCCACCTCGCGCGCCATGGAGCTGGTCGGCACGTTGATGATCCCGGCGGTGGTGACGCCATGCTCCTTCATGTGGCGAAGCGCGGCGAGCGTGTCGGCGGTCTCGCCGGACTGGGAGACGACCACGCCCAACGTGTTCGGCAGCAGGACCGGGTCGCGGTAACGGAACTCGGAGGCGACATCGACCTCGACCGGGACCCGGGCGAAGCGCTCGATCCAATATTTGCCGATCATGCCGACATAGGAAGCGGTGCCGCAGGCGACGATCGCGACCCGCTCGATGCTCTTCAGGTCGAAGTCCATATCGGGCAGCGCCACCTGCTCCTCGAGCGGGCGGATGTAGGAGCTGAGCGTCTGCGCCACGACCACGGGCTGCTCGTAAATCTCCTTCTGCATGAAATGGCGGTGATTGCCCTTGTCGATCAGCTGGCCGGAGGCGCCGCTGTTCACCACTTCGCGCTCGACGCGCACATTGTCGCGGTCGTAAATCTCGACACTCTCGCGGCTCACTGCCGCCCAATCGCCCTCTTCCAGATAGGCGATGCGCTGGGTGAGCGGAGCCAGGCCGATCGCGTCCGAGCCGATATAATTCTCGCCCTGGCCATAGCCGACAGTCAGCGGCGCGCCGAGCCGGGCGGCGATCAGCAGATCCGGATCGGTGCGGAACAGGACGGCGAGCGCGAAGGCGCCGTGCAGGCGCGGCAGCACCGCGGCGACCGCGTCGCGCGGCGCCTTGCCCCGCTCCAGCTCGCGCGCCACCAGGTGCGCGACCACCTCGGTATCGGTCTGGCTGTTGAACATGCGGCCGTCCGCGATCAGCTCGTCCCGCAGCGGCTTGAAATTCTCGATGATGCCGTTGTGGACGATGGAGACGTCGCCAACGGTGTGGGGATGGGCATTGTCGACGGTCGGCGCGCCATGCGTTGCCCAGCGCGTATGCGCGATGCCGGTCATCCCGGCGAGCGGGCTCTCATGCAGGATCTTCGCAAGATTGTTCAGCTTGCCCTCGGCCCGCCGCCGCTCGATCCGCCCGCCGTCCAAAGTCGCGATCCCGGCGCTGTCATAGCCGCGATATTCGAGCCGCCTGAGGCCGTCGAGCAGTCGCTCGGCGACATCTTCCTTGCCGACAATGCCAATAATTCCGCACATTTAGCTGTTCTTCTTCCTCGCCGACATGATCTCGCGAAACTGCGCCGCGCGGCCTTCCTTCTTGACCACCGGGGCGCGGGCCACGGCGAGCGCGTCGTCGGGCACATCTTCGTTAATCACCGAGCCGGCGGCGATCAAAGCCCTTTTCCCGATCGTCACCGGCGCCACCAAAGCGCTGTTCGAGCCGATAAAGGCGCCCTCGCCGATCACCGTCCGATATTTGAAATAGCCGTCATAATTACAGGTGATCGTGCCTGCGCCGATATTGGCGCCTGCTCCCACCTCGGCGTCGCCCAGATAGGTCAGATGATTGGCCTTGGCGCCCTTGCCGAGCTTTGCCTTCTTCACCTCGACGAAATTGCCGACTTTCGCGCCCTCGCCGATCTCGGCGCCCGGCCGCAGCCGCGCATAGGGGCCGATCTCCGCGCCCGTCTCGATCGTCGCGCCCTCGATATGGGAGAACGCACGAAGCTTCACCCGGTCGCCGACTGTCACGCCGGGTCCGAAGAAAACATTCGGCTCGACAAGCACATCACGACCAATCTTAGTATCGAAGCTGAACCAAACGGTCTCCGGTGCGACGAGGCTCGCGCCCTCCGCCATGACCTCGGCTCGTCGCCGCCCCTGCCAGGCCGCCTCGGCCGCCGCCAATTCCGCCCGGCTGTTGATCCCCTCGACCTCGGCGACATCCACCTCGACCGCCAGCGAGGCCTTCCCCTCGCCGCCGGCGATCATCACGATGTCGGGTAGATAATATTCGCCAGCCGCATTATCGTTGGTCACCCGCGCCAGCAACGGCCAGAGCTCCGCCGCGCGCGCCGCCATCAGACCCGAATTGCAGAGGTTCAGCGCCCGCTCCTTCTCGCTCGCATCCTTATATTCGACCATCTTGCGGATCGTGCCGTCGCCCTCGGTCAGAACCCGGCCATAATGTTTGGGATCGACCGGCCGGAAAGCGGCGACCACGACCCCCGCCGTGTCGCCTAGCCGGTCCAGCATGCGCCGCATCGTCTCGCTGCGCACGAAGGGCACATCGCCGAACAGGATCAGCACATCGCCGTCGAACCCGGCCAGTGCCGCCTCGGCCTGCTGCACCGCATGGCCCGTCCCATGCTGCGGATCTTGCAGCGCGACCACGCCGCCATAGTCGGCGACCAGAGGTTCGACCTGCTCCGCTTTGTCGCCGACCACGACCACAGTCCTGGCGGGCCGCAATTCTCCTACGCTGGCGAGCAGATGCGCCAGCATGGGCCGCCCCGCAATCGGGTGCAGCACCTTGTGCAAATCGGACTTCATCCGCGTGCCCTTGCCGGCAGCGAGGATGATGGCGGCAAAGGGCCTCGTCATGGCGCGGCAAATGCCATGGAAAGCTTGCTATTTCCATAGCGCCCCGTAGCCGGGCGCATATGCGCGCTTTCCCCTTCGACATCATTGCCTTCGATCTGGACGGCACGCTCGCCGACACGGCGCCGGACATATCCGGAGGGATCAACCGGATGCTGGCCGATTTCGGGCGCGCGCAGCTTCCCGAGGCGGAGATCCGCCCGCTGATCGGCGATGGCGCGCGCAACCTGCTGCGCCGCGTGCTGGACGCGACGGGCGGCTCCACCGAGGCGCTGCTGGACAAGGCCCATCCGCTTTACCTCGATCATTACGCCGCCCATGTCTGCGACGGCACGCGCCCCTTTCCGAACGTCGAGCAGGCGATGGACGAGCTGGCCGCCTTGGGTGCCCGCCTTGCCGTCTGCACCAACAAGTCGACGCGGATGACGATGCTGCTGCTCGACGCCTTGGGCTGGACGCACCGCTTCGCCGCGATCGTCTGCGGCGACACATTGCCCGTGTTCAAGCCCGACGCGCGGACCTTGCAGGAGACGATCCGGCTGGCCGGCGGCGGCCGCACCGTCCTCGTCGGCGATTCGATCATCGACGCCGGCACGGCGCGCGCGGCCGGCACCAAGTTCCTTGCGGTCAGCTTCGGCTTTCGCGACCGCACGGTCGAAGCGCTCGGCGCCGATGCGGTAATCGACGACTATGCGGAGCTGATCCCCGCGCTTCGCACGCTCTAGCGCCGCCGGCGCTCCGGCGGGGGCGGCGGGCTGAGCTCGTCCTGGGTGATGCGGCCGTCATGGTTGCGGTCGATCAACAGGAAGCGCTGCCCGGCCGTGTGCCGGAACTCGGCCGGCGAAACGCCGCGGTTGAAATCGGCGTCGGCGGAAATGACCGGCTGCGGGATGGCGAGCAACGCCTGGCTGCCCATGCCATACGGCCCTTCGCCCGGCCGCTGCCGCGCGTTGCGGCCCAGGAACCCGAGATTGGCCGCGCGCACGCCCGACTGGACCTCCGGGGCGATCTCCGTCTCGTAGCGAATGACCTCATCCGGGGCGATCTCGCCGTCGCGATTGACGTCGAGGAAGACGAAGAAGCGCGCCGCATCGGCCTGGAACTCGGTGACGCTGAGCGCGCCGTCGCGGTCCGTGTCGGCGCCCTGGAACCAGCGCATGACCGGCTCGCCCGGCCCCTGCGCCCGGCGGAAGGGCTCGCCCATCGGGCTGATGAAGACGATCACGGGCGGGCCGGCGGGCGGAGCGGGAGGGGGCGTTTGGCCGGCGGGGGGCTGGGCTGCTGCCTGTCCCCCGAACAATCCGAGAAACATCAGAGACAGGACACTTTTCCGCATTCAGGCAACTCCCCGTTCACGCCACACGTTGAGACAATTAACCGGCTTGTGCCGTAATGACATCTCGCCCACATCTAGAACGACAGGGGCGATACGTGAAAGGGATTTGATGTGGCCTATTCCCTCCCCCTCCGGCTTGCCGCCGCTTTGAGCGTGGCCGCCGCTTTCCCCGCGATCGCATTCGCCTCGGACTCGGCGCCCTCCCGCCAGTCGACTTTGGTCGTTTATGGCAATGATCCCTGCCCGACGGCCGGGCCTGATAATGAGGTGGTGGTCTGCGCCCGCCGCCCGGAGGAGGAGCGCTACCGCATTCCCCGCCGGATTCGGGAGCGCCAGCCGCTCGAGACGAGCTGGGCCTCACGCGTCGAGGGGTTGGACGAGGAAAGCCGACCGATGCGGCCGAACAGCTGTTCGGTAGTCGGCTCCAACGGCTTTACCGGCTGCACCGCGGCGATGATCCGCCAATGGTATGCGGACCGCCGTGCCCGCCGCGCCGAGGAAGCCAGCATCCCCTAGATCTGCGGCGGGGGGCCCTAGTCGTCGCTGTCGCCCGGCAGCCTTTGTTCCGCCGCCGCGCGTTCACGCCCGGCCACCGTGGCAAGCCGCTCCGCTTCGTCGCGCGCCCGGTCGGGGACCCGGACCGGCCGGCCGCCGCCATCATAAGCGAGTGCGGGACGGCCGTCGCGATAGGCGATGGCGACATCGCGCCCCTGGACCAGAAAGGGCCGCTCCTCACCCGGGTGGAAATAGGCGACGCGCGCGCCGTCCGAAGAGGCGGTGCGCACGACCTCTCCGTCCTGCAGCCAGGCCAGTCCGCCGTCGACGGGCACCCGTCCGATCGCGGTGTTGCTCTCGATCTCGGAGGCGATCTCGCCGGCATCGTCCAGGGGCGCGGCCTCGCTCTGGTTCGCCTCGTCGGCCGCCACCGGTGGGCGCGCGACATCGGCGCGGGCGAGCTGGTCGGCCCGCGCCTGCTGCGCCTCGGCGCTGTCGGCGGGATCCGCGCTGCAGCCGCAAACGAACAAAAGCGCCGCAAACGCGACGCCCAGGGCCATCGGGGGGAAGTTCATGCCAAGGTCCTCCGAACCGGTTGGACCCTCGCGTAACGAAGTCAGGCCCGATCGGGTCCCTTGCGCGTGGCCTTGGCCCAGAGGTGCCTGGCAAGCATCAGAGGCGGCATGCGCAGCCAGTGCCCCCTCACGTAAAAGGCGAATCTGAGCAGTTTCCGGCGCTCCTGCCCCCAGGCATTGCGCGCGACGAGACGTGCCCGAAACAAGCCGTCCGCGGGCCGCCAGCCGCGCCATTCGGCCGGGATCGGCGTCGAATAAAGCTGCTGGGCCAGCCGTACCGCCCGGCGGACCGGGCCGCGCAGCTGGTGAAGGCTAGCGCGGGTATCGAGCGTCGCCCAGAAATCCGGGTCCTCGGCCGCGAACTGGCGAAGCAGCCGGTCGATGTCCCAGAGATTGCGCAGCCCCCCCGCCAAATCCCCGTCCGCGATCAGATGCGCGGCGGCGTGCACGATGATGTCGGCGGGGTTGAGGATGCGCAGCCCGTTCTCCAGCGTCACGCTGTCCGCGATCATCGCTGCCGCGTCGGGTGTCGGCCGGGCGGTCAGCGGCAGGATCGTGTGGTGGACGTCGATCATCCGGTCGCGGGTGCGATGGATGAGCGGCGGCAGCTCGTGCATACATTTGCGGTAATATTGATCGTCATAGCCCTCGGCGGGCTTCAGCCGTTCCCAGCCCGCCTCGATCAGAGCCTCCTCGACCCGCTCGATCCCGGCACGCGGCACGAGAATGTCGAGATCTCCCACGCTCCGCCCCCGGCAGGCGTCGAAATTGGCGGCGTGGAAGGCCGTGCCCTTCAGCAGAATCATCGGCACGCCGAGCGGGGCGAGCGCGCGCCGCGCCATCTCCGCCTCCCAGAGCGCCTGGGTGCGGGCATAGGCCATGTCGCGGCGGGCGCCCTCGAAGATCGCCGCGACCCGCGCGGGCACTTTCCGTCCCGCCATGCGCATGGCGAGGCTGCCGGACAATTGCTCGGCGCGGGCGGCGCTGATCAGGCCGGACCAGTCCGTGTCCGGCCCGAGGCTTTCCGGCTCGCGCAGCGCGCGGACGAGCAATTTCGCGTTCATGCCGCGCGCTCCCGCCAGAAATCCTCGACCAGAGCCACGGCCGTGCCGGTGTCCGGATAGTCGATGGCGAGCGCCGGATTGGCCTCGACCAGCCGGGTCAGAGCGTCGAAGCCGCGGCGGCCCAGCGAGACATAATTGGTCGAGGCCTGGGTGAGCCGCATGAACACCTCGGCCTTGCCGACGCCGCGCACGTCGGCCCCCGGGCCGAAGCGCGGGAACAGGATCAGGCAAGGCGCCGCCGCCTCGCCCATCCGGTCAAGCGCCATGGCGTTGGGCCGCATGTGGCGGATCGCGCCCTTGGGCGTGTCCTCCAGCCGCGGTCCGAACCGGTCCGCCGCCACCTCGGCCTCCATGACGCGGATGGCGCCATTCTTCAGACTGACCGCGCGCGGAAAGGGCATGAGCGCGTCGGTCGTCATGTCGAGCAAAGCGAACTCGTCGCCCATCAGCCGCCAGCCGCGCTCACCGAGCAGGGCCGCGAGCGTCGATTTTCCGGCCCCTGACTCGCCGGTCAGGATCACCGCCCGGCCGTCTTTCTCGACGGTGGCCGCGTGGAGCAGCAGATAATTCTTCTGCCCCAGCGCCATTTGCAGGTTCATGCCCATCTCGGCCGCGAGCAGACCATGGGCGAGCGAGAGGGGTGCCGCGTCGGGCAGAATATAATCGCCCCGAATCGCGACTGACGGCCGCAGCCAGCGCCGCCAGGGCTTTTCCGGCTCCAGCCTGACGGTGAAATCGGCGAGGCCGTCGGCGGGCTTCGGATAAGCAGCGTAAAGCGCGGCCAAAGCGTCGAGCGGCGCCTTCCATGCCGAGCCGATCCGGAAGGCGACCGGGCCGATCTGAATGTTGAGATTGTGCCTCATGCCTTACGCACCAGCCCGGCCTCCTCCAGCTCGCCGAGCCGGGTGTGGATCGCCTCGTCGCCGTCAAACTCATATTTTTCGTGCAAGCGTCGAAGCAATTCGGCCGCGTCCGCCGGCCCGTCGCGCAACGCCTCGAGAATCTCGGGCGCCGGCGGGGCGACGATATGGGTGGTGCCGGACGGCTCGTGATAGACCAGGCTGAGCCCGTCCAGCGGGACGGTCACCAGGTCGTCAATATCGTCGGCAATGTAGGTGGGGCCGGCCATGCCCGATGAGTCTTTGCTGTCGCGGGCATGAGTCACAAAACCGGTATCCACTTTTGTGGACCCGTTTCTAGCAGCTTAGCGCGGCATCTGCAGCGAGGCGTAGCAGGTGAAGCCGCTCATCCCCGCCTGCAGACGCCTGATATAATTGGCATAGGCCTGAGCGGAGGTCGGATCGGTGCCGGCGGGAACGGTGCCGGTGCGCAGCAGCGCCTTCACCTCCTCGCCCTTCAGCGGCCGCGCCAGCGGCGGCGCCGCGCCAGCCGTGCCGGGGGCAACGAGGCTGCCGTCGGCCGCGACATATTGGCCGCCGGCCTGGGGACCGGGCACCGGAATCTCGCAGTTCAGGACCGAGCCTGCCGTCTGGGCAAGCGCCGGCCTCACCGTCACGACGGTCGAGGCCGCCACGGCGCCGAGCACGAGCACAGTGCGCCGGCTCGGCACGAAGCCTTTCTCGCCAGCCTCTTGCCCGCCATTCGCCTGTCCGTCAGTGCCGCTCATGGAAATTCCGATACACGTCCGCTCTTTATTAAGCGTAAAGCGCGGGCGAAGGCGAGCGAAACGGCAGGGGCGTCCCGGCTTGGGACGGAGTGAGCGGAAAGCATGACCGGCATGGGCGATGAGGAGATGATCCGGACCGTCGGCGCGGAGGATCTGTTCGCGGCGTTCGAGGAGCCCTTGCTGCTCGTGCGCGATCGGCGCGTCGCCATCGCCAATGAGGCGGCCCGCGCCCTGCTCGGCTCCCATATCGAGGGTTCGGACGTCCGCCTCGCCATCCGCCACCCGGCCGCGGCGCCGCATCTGACCGGCGAGAGCGAGGACGGGCCGGTGCGGATCGAGCTGATGGGGCTGGGCGAGCTTGGCCGGCCCTGGGAGCTGATCATCAGCCCGCTCCCGGACGGCAGCCGGCTGGTCCGCCTCGCCGACCAGAGCCAGCAGCGCGCCGCCGAACAGATTCGCGTCGACTTCGTCGCCAATGCCTCGCACGAGCTCAGGACGCCGCTCGCCACTTTGCTGGGCTTCCTCGAAACGCTGCAGGATGACGAGGCCGTCGATGCCGAGACCCGCCAGCGCTTCATCTCTATCATGTTCCGCGAGGCGACGCGGATGCGCGGTTTGCTCGACGACCTGATGTCGCTCTCCCGGATCGAAGCGGAGCGTTTCGCCATTCCGAAGGACAAGGTGGAGCTGCTCTCGATCATCGAGGAGGTGCTGGCCGCGGTCCGCCCGCTGGCGCAGGAGCGCGCCATCGCGGTCGAGAATGAGGCGCGCGACACGATCGTCAGCGGCGACGACGTCCAGCTCAGCCAGCTGCTCAACAATCTGATCGTCAACGCGCTGAAATATGGGCGGCCTGGGACGCCGGTCCGGATCCGGCTCGAGGATGCGGCCCAGGACCTCCTGCGGATCAGCGTGATCGACCAGGGCGAGGGCATTGCCGAGGCCCATATTCCGCGCCTCACCGAGCGCTTCTACCGGGTCGACGCCGGGCGCAGCCGCGCGGTCGGCGGCACCGGGCTCGGCCTCGCCATCGTCAAGCATATCGTCCTCCGCCACCGCGGCCGGCTCGACATCCAGTCCGAGCTCGGCACCGGCACGACCTTCTCGGTGCTGCTGCCGCGCGGCTGAGGAGCGGCTGAAGGACATGTCATCAAAGAGTCACGCCCCCGCAGCAGTGACCGCGAACAAGCTTGCGGCCGGAACGGCCGGGGAGAATCGGGATGGCCACGGGCCATGATATCACTGCCTTCGACGAGGAGCTGGACACGCTCCGCGGCACCATCTGCGAAATGGGCGGGCTGGCCGAGCAGGCGATCATCGAGGCGATGGAGGCACTTGTCCGCGGCGATCTTGACGCCGCTGCCGCGGTGGTCGAGCGTGACCGGCGGATCGACGGGCTGGAGGCTGACATCGAGGCCGCGGTGGTCCAGATCATCGCCTTCCGCTCGCCCTCGCCGGAGGAGCTGCGCGAGGTCGTCGCAGCGCTGAAGATCGCCGGCGTAGTCGAGCGGATCGGCGACTATGCCAAGAACATCGCCAAGCGCGTGCCGAGCATCGAGGACAGCCGCATCCGCCCGCTGCCGCTGCTTCCGGAAATGGCCCGGATCGCGAGCGAGATGGTCCATAATGTGCTGGACGCCTTCGCCGCCCGCGACCCGGAAAAGGCGCGGCAGGTCCGCGAGCGCGACGTCGTGGTCGACGATTTCTACAACAGCATCTTCCGGGCGCTCCTCACCCATATGATGGAGAATCCGCACAACATCACGCCGGCGACCCATTTGCTGTTCGTGGCCCGGAGCCTCGAGCGGATCGGGGACCATGCGACCAACGTCGCCGAGATGGTCTATTTCGCCGCGACCGGCGAGCATCTGGGCGACCGCGCCAAGGGCGCCGACACGACCCGCATCGCGACCGAAGATATCGGAAACGATCCTTATGGCCGCTAAGGGCAAGATTCTCGTCGTCGAGGACGACAAGTCGCTCGTCGAATTGCTCGTCTATCATTTCGAGCGCGAGGATTTCGAGGTCGAGCACACGCCGGACGGCGAGGAGGCGCTGATCATGGCCCGCGAAAGCCCGCCGGATCTGGTCATCCTCGACTGGATGCTGGAAAGTCTGTCGGGGATCGAGGTCTGCCGCCAGCTCCGCCGCATCCCCGAGACCGCTAATGTGCCGATCATCATGCTCACCGCACGCGGCGAGGAAGGCGACCGGATCCGCGGCTTCGAAACCGGCGCCGACGATTATGTCACCAAGCCCTTCTCGCCCAGGGAGCTGGTCGCGCGCACCATAGCGGTGTTGCGCCGCGTGCGCCCGGCTCTGGCCGGCGAGCAGCTCGTCTATGCGGATCTCGAAATGGACGTGGCCAATCACAAGGTCCGGCGCGGCGGCGGCGCGGTCGCGCTCGGCCCGACCGAGTTCCGCCTGCTGCGCCATTTCCTCGAGCATCCGGGCCGCGTCTTCTCGCGCGAGCGCCTGCTCGATGCCGTCTGGGGCCAGGACAGCGAGATAGAGCTCAGGACCGTTGACGTCCACATCCGCCGCCTGCGCAAGGCGATCAACGCCGGCCAGAAGGCCGATATCATCCGCACCGTCCGCTCGGCCGGCTATGCGCTCGACGCCGACGGGCATCACTAAGCGCCGGCCTGACCTTCGCGCCCGACGATTCGGCACGGAAACAATTTCCTTGATCCACGTTTAGGGGCCATCAGCCGCGGACACAGGCCGCGGCATGCCCTCCGCGAAGGCTGAAGCGGTGGGCCAGCAAGGAGGATTTCATGAAGGCTCTTTTCTTCGCCGCCGCCCTTTTCACCGCCGGCACCGCCATCGCCCAGGACACGCCGCCGCAGACCGTCCCGCCGGCCAACAGCGCGCCCGAGACCGACGCGCGCGGCATCGCCGTGGTGTCGGATCCGGCCACTGCCCCGGCCGGCACCAACGCCCCGGTGCCCGCGGGTCCGGTGACCATCAACCCGAACCAGTCCGCCGCCTTTGCGACCCAGCCCTCGACCGGCGAGAAGCCTCCCTGTTCGCGGACCGTGACCGACAATTGCACGCAGACCTATGAGGTCCGCCGCCGCGGGCGGCGCTAAGATCCTGCTCCGAGGCGGTGCGAAGCGCCCTCCCCGTCCGCCGGGGAGGGCTTTGCCCGTTGCAAATCCGTGATTATTTCGCGCGTCGAACGACGCGAAATTCACGACGAGCGCGGTCCGCGTTAACATCCTGAGCGCCGGCCCTTTTCGGCGCATCGATAATCCCCTAACCGGCTCCTTTCAGGATCAGCCGGTTGGGGGATTTTTCTTTTATGGCCATCTCGTTCCAGGATCGCGTCGCCATCGTCACCGGCGCCGGCGGCGGCCTCGGCCGCGCTTATGCGCTTGAGCTTGCCCGGCGCGGCGCGAAGGTGGTGGTGAATGATCTGGGCGGCAGCCGCGACGGCACCGGCCACAGCGACGCCGCCGCGGCCGTGGTGGCCGAGATCGAAGCCGCGGGCGGCACCGCCATGGCCGACGGCTCCAGCGTCACCGATCTCGCACAGGTCGAGGCGATGGTCGCCAGAACGAAAGAGGCCTGGGGCGGCGTCCATATCCTGATCAACAATGCCGGCATCCTGCGCGACAAGAGCTTCGCCAAAATGGGCATGGACGATTTCAAGGCGGTCGTGGACGTCCATCTGGTCGGCTCGGCCAACGCCACCCATGCCGTCTGGGAGACGATGCGCGAGCAGGCTTATGGCCGGATCCTGATGACCGCGAGCTCGACCGGCCTCTACGGCAATTTCGGCCAGGCCAATTACGGCGCCGCCAAGCTCGGCCTCGCCGGCTTCGCCAAGACGCTCGCGCTCGAGGGCGCCAAATATAATGTCCGGGTGAACACGATCGCGCCGACCGCCGCGACCCGGATGACCGAGGACATTTTTCCCCCCGAGTTGCTGGACCGCTTCCAGCCCGAGCAGGTCGCCCCCGCCGCTCTGTTCCTCGTCTCGGAAGAGGCGCCGACCAACGTCATTCTCGGCGCCGGGGCCGGTGTGGTGCAGGCGGCCTATGTCACACTGACCCGCGGTGCCGTGCTCGCCGAGCCCACCCCGGAGGCGGTCGCCGCGCAATATGCCGAGATCACCGACCGGGCCGGCGAGATCGTGCCCCAGTCCGGTGCCGAGCAGGCGATGACGATCATGCAAAGGCTGCAGGGACAATAAACGCATGGAGCGGGACAGGTCTTCCTCAGCTCCGCGTTGACCGGGGCGCCATTGCGTGTGACACAGGCACGTCAATTTGGTCTCAGGGGGACGACGACCAATGTACAGCCAATCAGACCTGAATGAAGCCGTCACTGGCGGCGCCATCACCGAAGAACAGGCCAACAGCCTGCGCAGCTTCATCGCCACCCGCAACGGCGTGCCGACCGCGGACGAGGAACATTTCCGCTTCTTTCTCGGCTTCAACGATTTCCTGTGCGCCGTCGCCTGCCTTTTCACCCTGATCGCGGTGGGCTGGCTCGGCACTCTCATCCCGTTGAGCGGCGGCTTCGGCACGCGTGGCCTTCCCGTCAACGCGCCCTTCGCACCGCTCTTCGTCGCCGCGGCGTCCTGGGGCCTCGCGGAGATTTTCACCAAGCGCCGGCACCAGTGGCTCACCAGCATATTGCTGATCATCGGGGCGACCTGGGGCGTGGCCCTGTTCCTGCTCCTGCTTCTCGCCTCCACCGGCGGCATGAGCAGCGCGGCCAGCGGCACCCTGATCGGCGCCCTCGCCTTCCTCGCCGGCGGCGGCGCGGCCTTCGTGCACTGGAAGCGCTACCGCCAGCCGATCGCGATCGCGACGATGTACGGCTTCGCCATGCTGGCCGTAATCGCCCTGCTCGCCACCTCGCTCGGCAGCGGCGAGTCGCTGATGATCATCCTGCTGATCGCCGGCATCGGCGCTTTCGCCTATGCCATGTGGTGGGACGGCCAGGACCCGATGCGCCATGGCGAGAAATCGGAGGCGGGCTTCTGGCTGCACTGGCTGGGCGCGGGCCTGTTCGTGAACTCGCTCGCCACCCTGTTCGGAGTGAACCAGGGCATCGGCTCCATGGGCGGGGCAATCGGCGTGATCCTGATCTTCGTCGTGCTCACGATCATCGGCCTCGCCGTGAATCGCCGGGCCTATCCGCTAACCGCGATCAGCCCGCTGATCATCGCCGTCCAGACGCTGATGGGCGAAGGCAGCAGCCGCCGCTACAGCAGCTATGACAGCTATGGATCGAACCCCTATGCCAGCAGCGCCTATGGCAGCAGTCCCTACGGGAGCCCCTACAGCTCCTATCCGTCGCGCTCCTATTCAAGCGTGGAGGGGACGATGCTCACTATCCTGATCATCGGCGTCATCCTGCTGCTGCTCGCCATTTACTGGTCCTCGATCCGCAAGGTCCTGGTCGGCATCCTGCCGGACGGCATGCGCGCCAAGCTGCCGCCGACGGGCACCGAGACCAAGGAGCAGACCCAGACCTTCGAATAGGGTTCCGGCCGACAGGTGTTCCCGGCCGCCCGGCCGCCAAGGTGTATTGCCAAGACAATACACTTGTGGCAGGACGGGCGGCCTTGGGAGATCCGAAACATGTACAGCGAAACTGATCTGGAGGCTGCTGTCGCGGGCGGCGTGCTGACCGCCGAGCAGGCCGCGTCCTTCCGGAATTTCGTCGCCTCCGACCGGCAGATGCCGGCGGCGGACGAGGAGCATTTCCGGCTGCTGACCGGCTTCAACGACATTTTCGTCGGCATTGCCGCGGTGATCCTGCTGGTCGCGGTGGCCTGGATCGGCCAGGTTGCCGGCCCCAAGATCGACGTCGACGGCCCCTCCCCGCTCGGCCCCCTGCTGGCCGCGGCCACCGCCTGGGGCCTGGCCGAATTCTTCACGCTAAAGCGGCGCATGGCCCTGCCCAGCATCATCCTGCTGCTCGCTTTCTCCGGCGGGACCTTCTTCTCCACTTGGTTGGCCGGGGTGCTGATTACCGGCGAGCGCAACATCACGCCGCAGGGGATGTTCATGCTCGCCGCCGTCGCCGCCGCTATCTCCTGCGCCGCGACCTGGGCGCACTGGCGGCGCTTCAAGGTGCCGATCACCGTAGCGGTCGGCGCCGGGGCGCTGGCGGCGCTCGTCGTCACTCTCGTCGCGTCCCTGCTGATCGGCAGCGACCCCGAGGCGATCGGCTATGTCGAATGGCTCCGGATCCGGTCTCTGCTGGAGGGCACGGTGCTCCTGCTCGGTGTCGGCACCTTCGCGCTGGCGATGCGCTGGGACGCGTCGGACCGGCGGCGCGAGACGCGGCGCTCGGACGTCGCTTTCTGGCTCCATCTGCTCGCCGCGCCGATGCTCGTCCACCCGGTCTTTTCTTTGCTCGGCCTGACCGATGGCCGGGCGAGCGTCGGCGGCGCGATCGTGGTGGTCCTGCTCTACGTGGTTCTGGCCGTGGTGGCGCTGGCGATTGACCGGCGGGCCCTGCTCGTCTCCGCGCTGGCCTATGTGCTCTACGCCATCAACGCGCTCTTCCAGCAATCCGGCGCAGTGGAGCTCAGCGTCGCGCTGACCGCCTTGGTCATCGGCTCCGCCTTGCTGCTGCTCTCCGCCTTCTGGCCGAATGCGCGCCGGGCGGTGGTCTGGCCGCTGCCGGAGGGGGTCAAGGCGAAGCTGCCCTTGCTGGACCGGCCCGCCACGCGGGTGGTGCCCGCCTGACCGAGGTCATTGACCGTGCCGCGTCAGCGGTGAAAACAGGCCTGTGATCGGCACGATCCTGACCTTCGATGCCGCGTTTGGCGGCCTGCTTCGCGGCGAGGACGGACGGCGCTATCCGTTCGAGGCCGCAGCCTGGCCCGGCGAAACACCGCCCGCGTCCGGGACGAGAGTGGATTTCGAGCCGGACGGGGATTCGGCGACGAGCCTCTATCCAATCGCCGACAGTCCGGCGCCGGCCGATACCGCCACATGGGTCGCGGCGCGGCCCGGCCTGCCCCTCGCCGGCCTGATCCTGGTTGCCTGCTTCCTCCCTTTCCTCACGCTCGGCCCCTTCTCCGCGAACCTGTTCAACGTGGTCGGCGTCGCGTCCTCGCTCGGCCGCTACGCACCGATGAACGTGAACATGGAGACCGGGCTCTGGCTGTTCCATTTCCTCTATCTCGTGCCGGCCTTCGCCGCTTCGCTGCTGCTGCTCGAATGGCGCGGCCTGGCCGGGCGCTGGTGGCGGATCGGCACCGGGCTGGTCGGCCTGATCGGCCCCATCGCCATCGCGCTCGGCGCCAAGGCTTTGTTCACCGCGACGACGCCGCAGGGCACGCTCGGCGCCCGGCTGGTGCGCCGCGCTCGCGAGTTCGTCGCGCCGGACCTCTACACGCCGCAGATCGGCACGGGCTGGATCGCGATCGCTTTGCTGAGCCTCGCGCTGGTGCTGATCGGGATTTTCTGGCGGACCCCAGCGTCGCGGCCCTAGCCCGCGACAACCTTCAGCAGGCGCCGCTCCAGCGGGGCCAGCACCGGGCCAAGCTCATGGCCGCGCCGCAGCACCTGCCCGTTCTCGCCGATCAAAGCCCACATCCCCTGGCGGTTGCGCAAGGCGGGGCGCTTTTCGATCTTCACTTCGGGATTTTCGGCGGTGCGCCGGAACGCCCAGAAGGCGGCGGCGTCGGGCTCGAAGGCGATCGCATAATCCTTCCACAGCCCAGCCGCGACCATGCGGCCATAGAGATCGACGATGCGGTTGAGCTCGAAACGAGTGAAGCCGGTCTGCCGCTGTCCTCCCGCATCCCGCTGCGGAAATGGGAGGACCGTGCCCATCAGGCCCGGTCTCCGCTGCCGGCGCGGCGCCGGGGCTTGGCGGCCGCCTCCTTCACATTATCGCGTTCCTCGACAAGCTCGGCGATGCGCGCGCGCAATTGCTCCAGCTCGCATTGCAGGATTTCCAGCTTCTGCGTCGCCGGGTCGAAGGCCTGCGAGCAGGGCGTGCCATAAGGCAGGAAGCTGGACGAACTCTGCTCCGCATCGACCAAGGTCGAGCGGGCAGGGATGCCGACCATGGTCGCACCCGCCGGCACGTCGCGGGTGACAACGCTGTTCGCGCCGATCCGCGCCTTGGCGCCGACAATGATCGGGCCGAGCACGTTGGCGCCGGAGCCGATGATCGCGCCGTCCTCGATGGTCGGGTGGCGCTTGCCGGCAATGCCATCGGTGGGATTGGTCCCGCCCAAAGTGACATGCTGGTAGATGGTGACGTCATCGCCGATCTCCGCGGTCTCGCCGATCACGACATAGCCATGGTCGATGAAGAAGTTCCGGCCGATCCTCGCGCCCGGATGGATGTCGATCCCGGTCAGAAAGCGCGACCAGTGATTCACGAAGCGGGCGAGGAAGTAGAGCCTCCCCTCGAACAGCCAGTGCGCGATGCGATGGTAGAAGACCGCCCAGACGCCGGGGTAAAGCAGGATCTCCCAGCGCGAGCGCGGCGCCGGATCGCGTGCCTTGATCGAGTCGAGATAGGCCAGCAAGCCGAAGGACATAAAACTCGCGCGCTCTTCCGTTACGGAGCAGAGATAAGCCCGTGTCACGCCGATTACCAGAGGGTCGGTTAAGCTGGGGTTTGGCGGCACGCGCATTTCGGGTTATGCCGCCTGTGTTCTGAGTTTCTGGCTGCACGAGGAACGTTGTGATCGCGGCATCGCGTCAGTGGTTTCGGACCTTTGCCCTGTGGCTGTCGCTGCTCGTCGTCCTGACCTGTGCGCTCGGCTCCTTCGGCTCGCCGGTCCGGGCCAGCAGCGGCTCCGCCTTCAACGCCTTCACCAGCGACGTCGCGCTCGGCCCGAGCCGGGCGGCGATGCCGGAGAAGGGCCGCAAGGAGCAAAGTCCGGCCGCCGGAGGCAACGGCCAGGCGAAGGCTCTGACCGCCGCACCCGCCAGCCTGATCCCGCCTTCCGCCTTTGTCGTTCCTTCTTGTCTCGCGCCGGTCCCGGCGCCGCGCGCGACTGCCACCGCCGGCCCTCTCGGCGCCCGCGCCCCTCCCCTCGGCTGACCCGAAAGCGGGCCCGCATCTCCTGACATCTCCGCGTGCCCGCTTCCCCGGGCGCGGCCTGCATCGGGCCGCGCGCCGACAATGAATCCAAGGGGAAGAGATCATGAAGACCAACAGAAAATACTCCCGCCGCTCGTTTCTGGGCCGGGTGGCCGGCGGCATTGCCGGCGGCGCGGCGCTGACCGTGCTCGGCACCGGGCCGGCCCAGGCGCAGGTCACGGACAATGACACCGGCCAATATGCCGATCCGGTCGGCCGCGGACGCGGGCGCCGCCGCGGCAGCGGTGTGACTGACAATGATACCGGGCGCTATGCGGACCCGGTCGGCAATGGCCGCGGTCGGCGCGGCACCGGTGTGACCGACAGCGACACCGGCCAATATGCCGATCCCGCCGGCAATGGCCGAGGCCGCCGCAGCACCGGCATCACCGACCGCGACACTGGCCGCTATGCCGACCCGGCCGGCAACGGCCGCGGCCGACGGCGGACCGGGCTTACCGACGGCGATTCCGGTACCAATGCCGATCCGGGCGGCAATGGCCGGGGCCGGCGCCGGGGGGGTTGCTCCGGCCAGACCGACAGCGACCGGGGCAATTGGGCCGATCCGGCGCGCTGCGGCCGCGGTCGCCATAACTGACGCTGAGCCAGGGGCGGAGGGTCAGTCCCTTTCCCTCCGTCTCCCCATGCGCGCCGCCCCTACTCGGCGCGCATGGGATCAGCGGCCTCTTCCGCTTCGCCACAGCCGTGATAAGCTCCGCCGAAAACGGGCCGGAGAGGAAAGGCCGATGCGCCATGCGGACGTCGAGTCACTCGACGCGCGGGTCACCTGGTGGGTGCCGGCCGTGACCGCACCCAGCCGCGACTGGCCCGGCGCCCCCGGCTGCCGCCGCGGCGCCCGCTTCCTGATCGACGAAGCGAGCTACCGCCCCGCGCGGGACAATTATCCCTGTTTCGAGAGCCGCAGCGCCTGCCTTGAATGGATCATGGCGCACCGCGCCGACCTCGTCAGGGCAGCGCCGGGCGCGCCGATCCAGCCCGTCAGCCTCGCCCGCTGGCTGCTGGGGCTGGCCTGAGCCGCCGCGCTGGACTAGCCTCCCGCTCATGACCGATCTCGACACTTTCATCGCGGGCCTGCCCAAGGCCGAATTGCACATGCATATCGAGGGGAGCCTGGAGCCGGAGCTGATGTTCGCGCTGGCTGAGCGGAACGGGGTCGCTATCCCGTTCGACAGCGTCGAGGCGGTGCGGGCGGCCTACAGCTTCTCCAACCTGCAGGACTTTCTCGATATCTATTATCAGGGCGCGAACGTGCTCCGGACCGAGCAGGATTTCGAGGATCTCGCCGCCGCCTATTTCGATCGGATCGCGGCGGACAATGTCGTTCATGCCGAAATCTTCTTCGACCCGCAGACCCATACCGACCGGGGCATTGGCTTCGATGTTGTGATGCGGGGCTTCCTGGCCGGAATGGCGAAGGCCGAGGCGGCGCACGGCATCACCTCTAGGCTGATCCTCTGCTTCCTGCGCCATCTCGACGAAGACGCTGCCTTCGCCACTCTGCAGCAGGCCAGGCCCTGGCTCGACCATATCGAGGGCGTCGGCCTGGACAGCTCCGAGCTCGGCCACCCGCCGAGCAAGTTCGCCCGGGTCTTCGCGGCGGCAAAGGGGCTCGGCCTGAAGCTCGTCGCCCATGCCGGCGAGGAGGGCCCGCCCGAATATGTCCATGAGGCGCTGGACCTGCTCCACATCGACCGCCTCGACCATGGCAATCGCAGCCTCGAGGACAGCGCCCTCACCCAAAGGCTGGTCGACGAACGGATGACGCTCACCGTTTGTCCGCTCTCGAACGTGAAGCTCTGCAACGTCGCCTCGATGGACGAGCACCCGATCGACCGGATGCTGGAGCTCGGCCTGCGCGCGACGATCAACTCCGACGACCCCGCCTATTTCGGCGGCTATATGAACGACAATTACCGCGCCGCCGCGCACGCCCGCGGGCTCGACCGGGAGCAGCTCGCGACGCTGGCCCGCAATAGCTTCCTTGGCTCCTTCCTCGACGAGGAAGCCAAGGCCGCCCACCTCGCCCAGCTGGACGCCTATCTCGCCGCCAATTGAGGCGGCCGTGACAGCGCGATGTTCAGCCGCTGCACCTCATGGATCTCGTCGCCCCAGATCCGGCCCTCGATCAGCTCGGTGCCGGTCAGGCCGAACACCCGTCCGTCCGTGAAGATCGGGCGGCTGTTGCCATACCAGTCGATGCACGACACCTCGCAGCTATAGCCGGCGACGCCGCCGCTGCCCTCCTCGCTATATTCGAAGCGCCGCTCCAGCTCGCCCACGGGCCGCATCCGGCCGCGCCGGTCGACGGTCAGGTAGGACAAATCGGAGGCGCTGCTCCGCCACGCTGCGCGGCTCGACCAGCCCTCGCGCCGGATCGTCGGCAGGCCCATGACGCCACTGCCATCCGCCTCGATCAGGCTGTTGAAGGCGTGGCTGCGCCCCTCCGCCTCGAAGCGCTGCTCAAGCTGCACCTGGTCGGCGATGCGCGGGCGGCCGTCCAGGTCGATCAGGGTGACGATCAGCCCCCGCTGGTTGCGGTAGCCGGTAACGACCATGTCGTTCCCGGCCTGCTCGGCGCGGAGCACCGTATGCCGCACCGGAATGGCGCGCACATCGGCGGGCCGGCTGACCGGCACCGCATAGACTGGCGGCATGCTGTTTTCGGACAGGCCCTGCCGGTACATGCCGGTGCTGCCATAGACCAGATAGGTCTCGGAGAAGCGGTTGGCGATATTGTCGGACTTGACCCCGGGCATCGGCGTGTAGCGCTCGCCCGGCACCTCGGCGAGCGTGCGCGAGAAGCGGGTCAGCGGCAGGTCCAGATAAGCGAGCCGGGATTCGGCGAGACTACCGCGGCAGGTGCGCGACTCGCCCTTCACCAAGGCCCGGAAATGGCCGTTACGGGCATCGAGAGAGAATTGATCTGGCGGGGTGCCGCGCGTCGCCGCGACCTGCGGCCCGGCTCCGCGCACCGGCACCCGGAACAGCAGGGCCGGCGCATAGTCCCCCGCCGCGAAGGGCTGCGGCGACTGGCAATCCTCCGCCGCGGACGCGGCCGCGTAGCGATTGTTGTAGTCATTGGTCCAAAGATAGGCATCCTGCTCGGTCACATACCATTGCGCCTCGTTCGGGCCGATGAAGGCAGTGCTCCGGCAAGTCAGGTCGCGGCCCGGCCCCACCTCGCCCAGCGGGCAGACGGAGACGGTGTGGACGGTCGGCATGGCGCCGCCCGTGTCGCGCACGGGCCGATAGATCTGCGTGGCGTCGAACAGGGGCCGGGAGCGGCGTTCGGCGGCCAGCCGGTCCTCGCCCTCCACCCAGCGGCGCACCATCGGCCAGCGGAAATTGGGCCGGGCCATCGCGTAGACATTGAACGGCGTGTAGACGACCAGACTGTCGCCAACGAGCCGCGAGGCATAATTGGTCGAACTGTAATAGTCGTTGGACGACATGTAGAAGACGCCCTGCCGGCGCAGCTGGCCGCTGGCCATGTCGAGCCGGAAGACCGAAAGCTCGGTCGCCTGCTGCGCGTAGGAATATCCGGTGATGAGAACGCGGTCGCCGAAAACCAGCATCTCGTCATACCACATATGCTGATTGCGGTCCCGATAGACGTTCATCCGGTCGGCGAGCGCCAGCCGGCGCCCGTCCCGCGCCCGGGTGTTGATCACGAAGATGCGACCGTCCTGCAGGACCAGCAGATAATGGCCGATCTGCTTGACGATATCGCCCTCGTCCACGCCCTGCATCTGGTTGTTGGTGATGTCGCCATTGGTCGGCTGGCCCGCGCGCGCCGAATTGACGGTGGTCACGGGCGTCACCGAGGTCATGTTCGGCCGCGCGATCCGGCTGCCGGTGACGACGACCGCCTGCGAGTCTTCAGCGGGCGGTGCGGCGCAATTCGGATCGCTTTCGGGGCAGATCGGCTGCACCGTGTCGGACTGGCCGGCCTGGGCGAACTGGATCTGGCCGGAGGCGGCCCAATAATGGCCCCGCGCGCGGCCGGCGGAAAGCACCGCGCCCAGATAGCGGCGGAACTCCTCGTCATTCTCGAAGCGGGTGAGCGTCGGGCTGGTGAAGCGGGCGAGCTCCAGCTCCGCGCGCTGTTTCTGCTCGTCGGTACTCGGAGGCCGGCCGCCAACATATTGTGCGGCAGCCGGGACCGCGACGGCCAGGCAGGCCGTCGCGAGGCTGAGGTTGCGCCAGAAGCCCATGGCCGTCCTCCCTCGCTATTTCGGGGAAGGCTAGGACCGGCTCTCTGACAATTACATGAACGAAACCAGGTTCAGCCGCGCGGCGTCTGCGCCGGCAGCCTGTAGCCGCCCTGCCGCTCGATCATCCAGCCCGGATATTCGGCCGGCAGCTTCGACACCGCGTCGAGCGCGGCCAACTCCCCGGCGGACAAGGTGACGTCGACCGCGCCGAGATTGTCCTCCAGTTGGTCGATCCGTTTCGCGCCGATGATCACGCTGCTTACCGCTTTCTGGTGGAGCAGCCAGGCCAGAGCGATCTGAGCGACGGTCACGCCCTTCGCGTCGGCAATGCCGCGCATGGCGTCAATAATGTCATAGGCGCGATCCTTGTCGATCGGCGGGAAATCGAAACTGGCGCGGCGGCCGCCATCGCCCTTCTCATCCTCGCGGCTATATTTGCCGGAGAGCAGCCCGCCGGCGAGCGGGCTCCAGACCATCAGGCCGACGCCCTCGCTCGCCATCATCGGCACGATTTCGCGCTCCAGATCGCGCCCGGCGATCGTATAATAAGCCTGCAGCGAGACCGGCCGCGTCAGCCGCTGCGCCTCCGCGATGCCCACCGCCTTGGCGACCTGCCAGGCGGCCCAGTTGGAGAGGCCGACATAGCGGATCAGGCCGCGCGCCACGAGATTGTCGAGCGCCGCCACCGTCTCCTCGATCGGGGTCAAAGGGTCGACGCCGTGGATCTGGTAGAGGTCGATATGGTCGGTCTGCAGCCGCTTCAGGCTCTGCTCGACCTGGGCCATGATATGGCCGCGCGAGGCACCCGCCCCGTTCGGCCCGGGGCTCATCCGGCCAAGCACCTTGGTCGCGACCACCACCTGGTCACGCGCGATACCGAGGTTCTTCAGGCCCTGCCCCAGGATCGTCTCCGACGCGCCCTCGGAATAGATATTGGCGGTGTCGAGGAAGTTGATCCCGGCATCGAGCGCGGCCTTCAGGATCGAGTCCGCCTCGTCCTGCTGGACCTTCCCGACCACCTGCCACATGCCGTCGCCGCCGCCGAAGGTCATCGTGCCGAGGCAAAGCTCGGAGACGTAGAGGCCGGAGCGGCCAAGGGGATTGTAACGCATAGCAGCCTCCATTCGGACGAACGTGTCATATCGCGCGACGAACGCGACAGCGACCGCCTTTATCGCCGTGCCCCGCTCCTTGGTCGCAAATGGCGCGAGTCCCGCCACGGGCCGCACTAGACGCCGCCTGCATCAGGCCCCCAAACCTGCATCAAGCAACAACAAAGGGGGCAAGTTTCAGGGAGTCTTGCATCATGAAGGTCCGTTCTCAGCGCAGCAGCATCGCCCGCCGCCTTGCCATCACCAGCGCCGCCCTCGTCGGCACCGCGCTCACCCCGCTCCCGGCTCTCGCGCAGAACGCCACGTGGAATGGCCCGGGCAACGTCTATGGCGCTTCGGGCAACTGGACCCCGGCCACCGTCCCGACCAATGTCGCGACCTTCTCCAACACCGGCCCGTCCACGGTGGCGATCATCGCGGACGCCTCGATCAACGAGATCCTCTTCATCGCGGGCGCCAGCAATTACGAGCTGATTAACGGTCCGGGCGTGAATTTCGCGGTCAACGGCGCGGGCATAACCAACCAGTCCTCGCAATTCTCGCTGTTCACCAACCAGGGCACCCTGACCTTCAACAACAACGCCCTGGTGAACGGCGGCACGGCCGGCTTCCAGCTGGAAAGCGGGCCGCCCATCGCAGGCACCAGCGTGGCGCTTGTCTTCAACAATAACAGCGGCATCGGCGCGACCGTCGATCTGACCAGCACGGCCGGGAGCGCCAGCGCGGTCGGCACGGCCATGGTCGGCGGCAATGCCGCCGTCACCTTCAACGACACCAGCTATGCCGATGGCGCTGATCTGCGCTTCTTCGCCGGCACGGGCGGCGGCCAGGGCGGGGTCGGTGCGTCCGCCACCGGCGTCGGCGGCGGCTCCACCACCATCTTCGAAGATGGCTCGCATGCCGACAATGCCGCGATCGGCAACGTCGCAGGTGGCGGCGTCGCACTCGGCGGCGCCGATGCCATGTCGGGCGCCGTCGGCGTCGGCGGCAGCGCGCTGCTCACCTTCAACGGCACCAGCCATGCCGACGGGGCGACGTTCAGCAATCTCGGGGCGACTTCGACGGCGGTCGGCGGCAGCAATGAAGCCTCCGCGACATCCGTGTCCGGTGTCGCGGTGGTAAACTTCAACGGCGACAGCCATGCCGACAATGCCACCTTCACCAACTCCTCGAATGTCACGACCGCCATCGGCGGCAGCGGCAGCACCGGGACTCCCGGCGGCAGTGGGGGCAATGGCGGCGCCGCGACCGCCGTGGGCAGCACGGCGCAGATCGTCTTCAACGACAACAGCCACGCCGACAATTCCACCTTCACGAACACCAATGCGGGCGTGACCGTGATCGGCGGCTCCGGCGGCTCCGGCGACACCGGCACGGGCGGCCACGGCGCGGTCTCGACGGGAGTCAGCGGCGCGGCGCAGATCCTCTTCACCGACAGCAGCCACGCCAACAATTCGAGCTTCACCAACACCAACTTCGCGGCTGTCGGTGTCGGCGGCAATGGCGGCACCGGTGGTACGACCGGGACCGGCGGGACCGGCGGCGGCGCGGTCGCAGTGTCCAGCGGGACGGTGCTGACCTTCTCCAACGCCACCGGCACGACGGGCGCGACGATCGCCAATACCGCAGGTGCCGGGATCGCGGCCGGCGGCCTGGGCGGTACCGGCGGCAATGGTGGCGCGGGTGGCGTGGGCGGCAACGTCATCGCCGCCGGCGGCGCGGCGTTCATCCAGTTCACGGGCACGGCCTCGGCCGGGACGGGAACCATGATCACCAACACGGCCGGCGAAGGGGTGGCGTCCGGCGGTTCCGGTGGCGCGGGCGGCACCGGTGCCGCCGGCACTGGCGGCCTTGGTGGCAACGCTGACGCGCAGGGCGGCGACGCCGTCGTGGCGTTCCAGGACAATGCCAGCGCCGGCAATGCCACGATTACCAACACCGCCGGCAGCGCCACGATCACTGGCGGCAATGGCGGCAATGGCAATGCCGGCAATGGCGGCGGCGGCGGCTCCGCGACGGCGCAGGGCGGCGACGCCATCGTCCGCTTCAGCGGCAATGCGACCGCCGGCAGCGCCACCATCATCAACAACAGCGCCGCACCGCTCACGACGAGCGGGGGGACGTCGGGCACGAACGGCGGTGGCGGCGGCATCGGCGGCGCCTCCGGCGGCGGCGCGGCCTCCTCGGGCCAGGCCCTGATCGAGTTCAGCGACGATTCCACCGGCGGCAGCGCAACCATCACCAACAATGGCGGGCTGGCTGCCTTCAACGACAACAGCATCTTCGGCACCGCGGCCGGCGCGTCAATCACCAACAACAACTTCGGCACGGCCGTGTTCAACGACACGTCAAGCCTCGGCAGCGGCACCATCCAGAACAACAGTGGCGGATCGACGATCTTCACCGACACCACCACCGCCGGGACGGGCACAATCAACAATGGCGCGGGCGGCTTCCTCTCCTTCTTTGTCGGCAGCTCGGCGGGCAGCGCGACGATCAACAACGGGCTCGGCGGTACGACGCAATTCTTCGACAACAGCGTGGCCGGCACCTCGACGATCAACAATTCGGGCTCGCTGATCTTCGGCGACAGCTCCGACGCGGTCGCGGCGCGGGTGATCAATTCCGGCACCGGCGACGTCATCATCGGCGTGAGCGCGTTCCGGCTCGGCTCGCTCTCGGGCGGCGGCACGGTCAACAATGCCGGCAATACGATCCAGATCGGCTATCTCGACCTGAACGACACCTTTTCGGGCGTGATCTCCGGCTCCGGCGGCCTGGTCAAGCGCGGCACCGGCACCTTCGTGCTGAGCGGCGAGAACACCTATGGCGGCGGCACTTCGATCCTCGCGGGGACGCTTCAGATCGGCAATGGCGGCACCACCGGCTCGGTCGACGGCAACATCCTCAACAACAGTGCCCTGATCTTCAACCGCTCCAACAGCCTCGTCTATGACGACGTGATCTCGGGCTCCGGCACGGTGACCAAGAACGGCGCCGGTACAATCGTCTTCACGGGCGAGAACACCTATACCGGCCTGACGACGGTCAATCAGGGCACTCTGCAGATCGGCCTGGTCGGCACGACCGGCTCGGTCGCCGGCGATATCCTGCTCAATAACGATTCCAGCCTCGCCTTTTCCCGGACGAACGACTTCACCTATGCGGGGTCGATTTCGGGGACCGGGTCGATGGTCAAGATCGGGGCCGGAACCCTCACCTACACCGGCAACAACACCTATACGGGCGGGACCCAGGTCGCGAACGGCACGCTCCAGATCGGCAATGGCGGCACCACCGGCTCCATCGCCGGCAATGTCGGTGTAGGCCCCACCGCAGTGCTTGCGTTCAACCGCTCCGATACGATCACCTATGGCGGCAACGTCTCCGGCACCGGCCAGCTGACCAAGACCGGCGCTGGCACCCTGGTCCTGACCGGCAGCGCCGCCCATACCGGCGGCACGACGGTCAGCCAGGGCACGCTCCAGATCGGCAATGGCGGGACGGCCGGCTCGATCACGGGCAATATCATCAACAACGCCACTGTCGCCTTCAACCGGTCCGACACGCTGACCTATAGTGGCGTGATGTCCGGGACGGGCGGGCTGATACAGAGCGGCACCGGCACGCTCGTCCTGACCGGCGCCAACACCCATAATGGCGGGACGATCGTGGGCGCCGGCACGCTGCAGCTCAACGGCAGCCTCGCCTCCGGCGTCTCGATCTTCGCCAGCGGGCGGATGACCGGCACCGGCACCGTGAACAGTGCCATCGTTGTCGCCGGGACGATCAGCCCGGGCACCGCCGCCTCGCCGCTCGGTACGCTCACGGCGACCGGGGCAGTGACCTTCAGCGCCGGCTCGATCCTCGCCCCCACGATCACCACGGGCGGGTCGAGCAGCCTGCTTCAGGCCGGCTCGCTGACCATCAATGCGGGCACGGTCCGGCCGACGGCGCAGGCGGGTGGCCTGTTCCTGATGCAGACCGATTACCGGATCGCGGCCGGCACCGGCGGGCGGACCGGCACGTTCGGCGGGGTGGACGAGAGCCAACTTGCGAGCTTCCTCGACGCCTCGCTCTTCTACACGGGCACGGAGGTGTTCCTCCGGGTCCGCCGCAACGCCACGACCTTTGCACAGACGGCGGGTCTGACGGAAAACCAGGCCGCGATCTCGGGTGCGCTGGACGCGGCGGTGACGGCGAACAACCCGTTGGTCTACACCACCTATCTCGGCACCTATAACAGCCTGCTGACCCTCCAGGCCGGCTCGGGCCTCGCGGCGGCGCTCAACACCCTGTCGGGCGATGCGCTGACCGTGACCCCGGTGGCGGCTCAGGAACATGCCAGCCGGTTCGCCGAGCGCCTCGGCACCAACACCTGGAGCAACAGCTCCAACCTGTGGGGCTTGATCGCCTATGGCGACCAGGACGCGGACAGCGACGGCAATGGCCCGGGCTTCCAGTCCAATGGCCTCGAGTTCCAGATGGGCTTCAACACCAGCCTCGGTGCCAACACCCGGCTCGGCCTCTCGGTCGGCTATAATGACGGCGATGTCGACCTCACCGACCGTGCGGCCTCGGCCCAGATCGAGAGCTGGAACGTCGGCGCGCATCTGCGCCACGACTTCGGGCCGGTCTATGTCTCGGGTCAGCTCACCTATAGCTGGCACAGCATCGAGAGCAGCCGCGCCCTCCTGCAGGGTGGCACCGGCACGGCCGATTATGACGCCCAAACCTGGACCGGTGCCGCCGAGCTCGGCTGGGTGATGCGTTCGGGCAATCTGGCGATCGAGCCGCACCTCTCGATCCGGCATGCCGACACCAGCCAGGACGCCTATGAAGAGGCCGGCCCGGTCGGGGCGCTGAACGTGGCCGAGGCGGACTATCAGACCACCCGGTTCGGCGTGGGCATCCGGCTCGCCAATCGCGACCCGCAGGCACCGGTCCGGTTCCATGCTCTGGTCCGCTACGAGCATGAGACCGGCGACGAGCGCTCGGTGCTGGACAGCGCCCTGCCCGGCCTGCCCGCCTATCGCGTGTTCGGCACCCGCCTCGGCGACGACATCATCACCGCCGATGTCGGCGCGGAGTTCCGGCTCTCGAACAGCCTCTCGCTGTTCGCCAGCGCCGGCGGCCACACCCGCTCCAACGAAACCAGCATCAATGCCAATGCCGGGGTCAGGATCGTGTTCTAGGGCACGGCAACGCGAAAAAATCAGGGCCCGTCACTGGTTGCGGTGGCGGGCCCTTTCTTTGGTCAGAGCGTGGCGTGCACCGTCGCCACGGCCGTCATCACCGCGGCGATGCGGGCGGCGGCCTGGATGGTCTCGGCGTTGACGCCATGCTGGCCCAGCACCTTCTCATGGCTGTCGATGCACATGCCGCAGCCATTCTGCGCGGAGACGGCGAGGCTGAAGAGCTCGAAATCCGCTTTGTCGATGCCGGGCGCGCCGATCACGTTCATCCGCAGCTTCGCCGGCAGGCTGGAATAGACCGGGTTCGAGGCCAAATGGACGAAGCGGTAATAGACATTGTTCATCGCCATCACCGCCGCCGCGGCCCGCGCCCCATTCGCATAAGCCGCGTCCAGCTTGTCCGCGGCCTCCGCCTCGGCGGCCTCGACGATCGGCTTGTAGCCGGTGCCGTGCGCGCAGGCGAGGAGCAGGCCATATTTGCGCCTGTCGCCGAGCAGCTGGTCGTTGAGCAAAGACGAGAGGTTGAGCCGAAGGTCCTTCGCATAGTCGGGAAGAGCATCGGCGAAGAGCTTGAGAGACATGGTGTTTCCTTGATTGAAAGAAGAAGGGGCGCGGCTGCCGAAGCCGCCGCGCCCCAGAACGAGGTCCCCTCCCGCTTCGGGGAGGGCAAGGGAGGGTGCCCTTAGGCCGCGGGGCGGAGGACCTCTTCGCCCGCGCTCCAGTTGCACGGGCAAAGCTCGTCGGTCTGCAGTGCGTCGAGAACGCGCAAAGTCTCGGCCGGATTGCGGCCCACATTGAGGCCGTTCACGGTGACGTGCTGGATGATATTGTCCGGATCGACGATGAACGTGGCGCGGAAGGCGACATGCTCGTTCTTGTCCAGAATGCCCAGCGCGGAGGCGAGCTGCGCGCCATTGTCGGCGATCCAGGGGAAATCGGCATTGGCCAGCTGCTCGTCCGAGCGGCGCCAGGCGAAGTGGACATGGGCGGTGTCGGTCGAGGCGCCGATCAGCAGCGCGTCGCGGTCCGCGAAATCGCCCTTCAGCTCGGCATAGCCGGCAATCTCGGTCGGGCAGACGAAGGTGAAATCCTTCGGCCAGTAGAACAGGATCTTCCACTTGCCGTTCGTCTCGGCGAGGTCGATCGTCTCGCCGGCGGGCAGAGCGGACGTGCCCTGCTGGACGGGAAGGGTCAGTTCGGGAAGCGTATCACCAACGGTCAGCACTGCGCGTTTCTCCTTGTTTTGTGCGCTGCATCAAAAATCTTGTGCAGCGCATATAAGAAGGCGTTTTCATCGTGCAAATTGATTAAATCTGTCGTATTGATCGATTGAAGCGATGAGTGTTCACCTCCCTACCCTGAAGCAGCTCCAGTATTTGGTGGCGCTGCACACCCACGGCCATTTCGGCCGCGCGGCCGAGGCCTGCTTCGTCACCCAGTCGACCTTGTCTGCGGGGATCAAGGAGCTGGAGACTTTGATCGGGATCACCCTGGTCGAGCGCACGCGCCGCGTCGTCCGTTTTAGCCCGCTGGGGCTGCGCGTGGCGGAGAAAGCGCGGCGGATCCTGCGGGAGACCGAGGATCTGACCGACATGGTCCGCGCCGAGGGCAAGCCACTGGCGGGCGAGCTGCGGCTGGGCGTGATCCCGACCATCGCCCCCTTCCTGCTGCCAGCTCTCCTCCCGCGCCTCCGCGCGCAATGGCCGGACCTGAAGCTTTTCCTGCGCGAGGAGACCAGCCCGGCCGCCTGCAAGGCGCTGCACCGCGGCCAGCTCGATTGCGTCTTGCTCGCCCTTCCCTATGCCTGCGGCGACGTCGAGCGGGAGGAATTGTTCGAGGACCATTTCCTGGTCGCCTTCCCCCCCGGTGCCGCCGAGTCGCTGCCCGACAAGGTGAAGCCCGCCGCGATCGACGAGACCAAATTGCTGCTGCTTGAAGATGGCCACTGCCTGAAGGACCATGCTTTGTCGGCCTGCAACCGGCCGGAGCTGCGCGCCGAGGCCGCCATCCTCGGCACCTCGCTGCACACTTTGGTGCAGATGGTCGACAACGGCCTCGGCATGACGCTCGTCCCGGAAATGGCGGTGCAGGCCGGCCTGCTCGCCGGCACCAATGTCGTCACTCGCATGCTGGACGCCGAGCACCCCTCGCGTCGCATCGCTTTGGTCTGGCGCCGCGGCAGCCCCCGCGAGAAGGAGTTCCGGCTGCTCGCCAATGCGCTGAAGGCGGCGGCCTGAGCCTCAGTCCATGTGCCTGAGGCCGACCCGCAAATAGTCCCAGCCCGTCACCACCGTCAAAGCCGCAGCCGCCCAGAGCGAGGCGATGCCCACCTGATGCACCCAGGGCCATTGCGGGACCGCGCCGGACAGGATCAGCGCGCCCAGGGCGACCATCTGCAGCGCCGTCTTCCACTTGGCGAGCGCGCTGACCGGCACCGACACCTGCAGCCCCGCCAGGAACTCGCGCAGCCCGGAGACGGTGATCTCCCGCAGCAGGATGACCAGCGCCGGGATCAGGTGGAAACCGTAGACGATCGGCTCGCTGATCTGGTTCGGCGTCGGTACCGGCGCCGGCTGGCGGGTCGTCACCAGCATCGCGATCACCGCGACCACCATGATCTTGTCCGCGATCGGATCGAGGAACTGCCCGAGCCGCGACACGGTGCCCTGTGCCCTGGCCAGATAGCCGTCGAAATAATCGGTGATCCCCACGAGGCAGTAGAGGGTGAAGGTGATCCCGTAATCCCACCAGCTCGGCCGCCACAGCAGGAAGACGAGAATCGGCACCGCCAGAATCCGGGAGAGCGTCAGCAGGTTCGGCAGCGTCAGCATGTTCGGCTGGTCCTTAGCCCCAAACGGGGCCGGATTGGAACGCGTTCCTTTCGCCTAAGGTCCAAGCGGGGTTGTACGCTTCTGCGCGCCCGGCCTATGAACATCGATGAAAGCCCATTTGGGCGGATTCAGGGGCATCATGGTGCTGACCAGAAGCCACGCATCCGCCGATATTCCCGGAGCACCCAGCTAGATGTCATCCTCGTCCGGCGTTTTTCATCTGCTCGGCGTCCGCCGCTTCCTGCCTCTATTCGTCACCCAGCTGCTCGGTGCGTTCAACGACAATCTGTTCAAGCACGCCGTCGTGCTGTTCGTCGTCTACGAACATTATAGCGATGAAAATTCCGAGACCTGGTTCTCCGCGCTCACCACCGCGCTCTTCACCCTCCCCTTCTTCTTCCTCTCGGCCATTTCCGGCCAGCTCGCCGATTCGAACGACAAGGCGAAGATCATCCGGATCGTGAAGACCTGCGAGATCGGGATCATGATCGTCGGCGCGGCCGGCCTGGTCATGGCCTGGAAGGGAATCATGGTCGACACGCTCGCCATCCCGCTCCTTCTCCTGGCGATGTTCGCCATGGGCACCCACTCCACCTTCTTCGGCCCGATCAAATATGCGATCCTGCCGCAGCATCTGGAAAAGCAGGAGGTGCTCGGCGGGACCGGACTGGTTGAGGCCGGCACCTATGTCGCGATCCTCGGTGGTACGCTGCTCGCAGGCCTGATCCGGGTCGAAATCGCCGCCGCGATGGTGCTCGGCGTCGCGTTGATCGGCTGGGTATTCGGTCGGCAGGTGCCCCCGGCACCGCCGCTGCAGGAGCCCCAGAAGCTCGACTGGAACGTCTTCACCGCCTCGACGAGGCTGATCAGGGGCACGTTGAAGATCAGGCGCCTGTTCCTCGCCATCATCGCGATCAGCTTCTTCTGGACGATCGGCGCGGTGCTGTTCATCCAGTTCCCGCCACTGGTGAAGAATGCCCTTACCTCGGACAAGGCAGTGGCCAGCGTCTTCCTCGCCATCTTCTCGATCGGCGTCGCGATCGGCTCACTGGCGGTCAACCGGCTGCTGAAGGGGGAGGTCTCGGCCCGCTATTCTCCCGTGGCGGTGGTCCTGATGGGCCTGTGCGTCTTCGCCTTCTATTATCTCTCCAAGGTCTGGGAGCACGCGCCGGAGGGCACGCTCTACAATGTCGGCGACTTCCTCGCCCATCCGGGTGCGATCCTGCTCAGCCTCTCGCTGCTTGGCATCGCGATCTTCGGGGGTATCTTCGTCGTCCCGCTCTACGCCTTCCTCACCACGACGGTGAAGAAGAGCGAGGCGGCGCGCACCGTCGCAGCGAACAATATCGTCAATGCCGGCTTCATGACGATCGGCGCGCTGGCGACGATGGGCATCACCTATGCCGGCGTGAGCGCGGCCGACCAGCTGCTGCTCGCTGCGGGCATGTGCCTGATCGCCGCCTGGCTGGCATGGGTGCTGCACAAGGCCTGCGAGCATCCGCTCGAGATCGAGGGCGCGGAAGCCGGGGACGCGCCGCACGCAGGCGGCATGGGGCACTGATCCCAGAGCCCGGTAATCAGGTGTCATCCCGGCGCCGGCCGAGACCCATGGACATCGCTGCCTGCAGATAAAGCGAAAGCCGGGGGCGCCCGCCGGCATGGCGATCATCGCGGCCTGAAGGCCCGGTAAAGTAATTGCGCCATCGTCATGAACAGGAATAGGATCGTCCGGCTTAGAAGACCCCCGGTCTTCGGCTTTGTCGTCACTCGCGTCCTGCGGGGACGACAAGAAGTGAAACGGGTAAAGGGGAATCAGGATGAGAAAGACGATAGCACTTCGTGCGGCATTTTGCGTGGGCGCGAGCGCCGTGGCGTTGATGAGCGCCAGCCCGGCTGCGGCACAGGCTACGTGCGACCTCAACGGCACGAATGGCGGCAACAATGCCGCAAACGCTGACGGAGGCGCGACCCCCGGAGGAACTCTCGGCCTGGCTTGCGGCATCAACTCCGTCGCCACCGGCGACAATTCAACTGCCCTCGGCCAGATCGCAACCGCCACAGGCGAGGAGGCCACCGCTGTCGGCACCGACTCGCTCGCCAGCGGCGACCGCTCGACCGCGCTCGGCACCGTCGCGACCGCGTTGGGCGACGATTCGACTGCCCTGGGCGATCGTTCATCGGCAAGCGACGTCAATGCGACTGCCGTCGGCGCCGGGTCAGTAGCCTCGGGCAGGTCGTCGACGGCGATCGGCAGCGGCGGCGTCGCCTCGCGCCCGACCATTGCCGCCGGCGGCTTCAGCACCGCCATCGGCACGGGCAGCCAGACCGCCGCCGGCGCGACCGGCTCGGTCGCGATCGGCGATTTCAACACCGTCGGCGCCACCGGCTCCTTCGCCATCGCCTTCGGCGCCTTCAACACGGTCAACGCCACCAGCGGCATCGCCATGGGCAACAGCGCGACCGTGACGCTCGGCTCGACGGACGGCATCGCCATCGGCACAGCCGCTCTGTCCTCCAACGAGGGCGCCGTCGCCATCGGGCGGCTTGCCGAAGCCACTCAGGATTTCAACACCGCGATCGGCTCCCTGTCGTCCGCGACCGGCGTCGAATCGGCCGCCATCGGCGGCGATTCGGAGGCGTCCGGCGCGCAGTCGACCGCGGTCGGAGCGGTCTCCACGGCCAGCGGGGCCCTTTCCAGTTCGTTCGGCAACCGCTCCACCGCCAGCGGCGCGGCCGCGACCGCGCTCGGCGCGCTTTCGAGGGCAATCGGCGCCGAAGCGGTGGCGGTCGGCGCCGACTCGCTGGCTCAGGGGGCGAACTCGACCGCGGTCGGCACCGTCGCCTCTGCGACAGGCCTGCGTTCCACCGCAATCGGCAACCGCTCGACGGCAACGAACGAGGAGGCCGTTGCGCTCGGCGCGCTGGCGAACGCCACGGGCTTCCATTCGACCGCGATCGGCGCACAAGCGCTCTCCTCGGGCCTCGGGGCGCAGGCCTTCGGCTGGCAATCCGTGGCCTCGGGTGACCGGTCAACGGCCGTAGGCCGCGTGGCGCAGGCCACCGGAGCCAATGCGACTGCCCTTGGCGACAATGCCCGCGCCACCGCCGCCAATGCGACGGCGCTCGGCAGCAACGCCACCGCCGCCTTCGCCGGATCCACGGCCGTCGGCGCCAACGCGACGACGACCGCCGCCAACCAGGTGGCTCTCGGTGGCGCCGGCAGCTCGGTCCGCATCGGCGACATCGCAGCCAGCAATGCGGCGCAGACCGGGCCGCTCGGCTTCGTCACGGTCGACGCCAACGGCGTGCTGGGCCGCGACACGACCAGCGGCGCCGCTCTGGCCGGCCTGGCTGCGACGCAGGCCGCGCAGGGCAACCAGATCAACACCCTGTTCGATCTGGCCGACGTCAACCGCCGTGGCGTTCAGGAGGCCAATGAGGGCGTCGCGATGGCGATGGCGATGGAAACCCCGATGCTGCCGCCGGGCACCAGCTTCGCGATCGCGGGCGGGGTCGGCTATTACAACCACCGCACCGCCGGCACCGCCTCCTTCGCGGCGCGGATCGGCACCAATTCGGCGATTTCCGCCGGCGTGGGTGTCGGCTTCAACAGCGGGGAAGTTGGCGCGCGCGCCGGCGTCCAGCACGCATGGTAAGATTGCGTACAACAGGGATCGGGCCGGGGCGTCATGCCCCGGCCCGTCTCCTCCTCAGCCTGCTGGTGGCTGCGCCGCTGCCCGCTCTGGCACAACCGCGTCCGGCTCCGCCCCGGGCCGCGCAGCAACAGCCGCAGCGGCCCGCGCCGCCATCGGCCGTGCCGGTCCCCGATGAGCTCACCGCCTTGCGCATGGTGTGGAGCACGATGGCGGCCGTCGATCATGCCAATCGCACCGGCAATTATTCGGTGCTGCGCGACATGGGCTCGGCGGGCTTTCAGGCCAACAACAACCCGGCCACGCTTGCCGGCGTCTTCGCCGGAATCCGCGACCGGCAGGTGGATTTGTCCAACACCCTGCTGGTCACGCCGACCTGGGAGATCAGGCCGACGATGATCCACGCCAATATCCTGCGGATGCGCGGCGCCTTCCCGCTGCGGCCGCAGCCGATCGCCTTCGACTTCCTGTTTCTGTGGGATCGCGGCGCCTGGCGCCTTGAGGGCATTGCGGTGCAGCCGCTGACCGGGCGTTAGGCCGCCCCGCTCGGGCTAGCTCAGCAGGGTTCCGAAGAACACGACGCCGCCGAGCCAGGCGGTGACGAACAGCTTGAGGTCCGCCATCCAGGCATCGGCCTGTGCTTCGGTAAAGGCCCTGGTCTCGGACGCGGGCATCGCCATCGCCACGGCCTTCGGGCCGGCGCGGCGGGTGATGAGGGGCGAGAGGCGGCTCATGCCCCCATTAAGAGTTCATTTACTATGCGCCGCAAGCGGGCCCGGACGGTTAATGCGACCGGCCGAGTCCCGCCGCGGGACGAGTGGGTCAGCGCCCCGAAGAGGGCGCCGGCAGCCGCAATTCGCGCACCGTCACGGGCCGCCCGGAGAAGAAGGCGGTGAGGATCTCCGCCACCTGCGGATGCGCCTCGAACAGGTCATGGCCCCCATTCACGAAGCGGATGCGCTGCGCCCGTGAAAGGCCGGCCGTCGCCACCGCCTGCTCCTCCAGCGGCGTGCGCGTGTCGAGGTCACCCTCGAACAACAGCACCGGCAGGCTCGAGCGGAGCTCGCGGCGAAAGCCGTCGCCAAGGTCGAGGCCGGGCACCGCGCCGCGCAATTGCGGCATCGGGAAATTGACCGCGCGGGCGAGCAGCGAACTGCGTGACTGCCGGTCGATCAGGGCGAGCCGGCGAGCGGTGACACCCGAGGCGATATCCATCAGCTCCGGCATGCCGGTCATGGTGAGCGGCTCGCGATAGAACGCGTTCCAGAGCATCTCGGCAAGCGGCGCGGTCTCGCCCGCGTCGAGCGCTGCATAGCCGCTCACGAGACGCGGGATGCCGCCCGGGTTCGAGGCGCTGCCGGAGGCAAGCCGTCGGATCACGAAGGAATCGGCGCGAAAGCTGCGGGCCGCATCGCCGCCGACCGTGAAAGTGAATGGCGCGGCGTCCATCCGCGCATGCACCCGCCGCATCTGCGCGGGCAGGTCCATGCCGATCGCCTGGCCGATCCGCCCATAGACGGCGTCGATATGGGCGGGCAGCTTCACCGTCTGGTCCAGCCCCTCGACGGACGAGATCGCGACCCTGCCGATCGAGCTTGCATGGCGGCGCATGGTCGCGAGCGCGAGATGGCTACCATAGGAGGTCCCCCACAGGTCCACCTTGGGTGCGCCAAGCGCGCGACGGAGATCGTCGATATCGTCGGCGCTCTGGTTCGTGGTGTAGCCACCGGTCGCGACCCCGGCGGCGCGCCAGCGTGTCATGCACATGGTGAGCGTCTCGCGATAATAAGCGCTCAGCACCGCTTCGGTAAGCACTAGGTTCGGGTCCAGCGGCCGCGCCGCGGTGCAGGGCTCGATGTGATTGGAAAAGCCGGTGCCGCGCTGGTCGAGCAGGATCACGTCGGCGACGCCGCGCAGCGCAAGGAAGACAGGCTGGCGCGGGCCGCGCGCCGTCCCCACCCCCGAGCCGCCCGGTCCACCGGCCAGATAGACGATCGGATGTCCCGGCCGCACGGCGGTGGAGTGGAAGCGGACGACGCCGATCTCGATCCGGCGCGAGCGCGGGTCGGCCCGGTCTTCCGGCACCATCATCCGGCCGCGCTCGGCGGCAAGGTCGGTGCCGTCGCGCAGGCGGAAGGCATAAGGCTCCCACCGGATTTCGGGCCGCGCCTGGGCCGCCAGGGGCTCAATCCCGAGGCCGATCATCGATACGAAAAATACGAACAGCAGACGGTACATTTTTCCCTCCCGCGGAAAGCCGCACCCTCCTCCGGCGGAGCTGCGCCCGGGGCCAGACCGTATCGGTGAACGACAGGCTCGCTCGGGGAGCGACCGCGACTCCTCGGCGAACGACGCTATAAAGGGGGGATGCGGCTCACCGCCCTTCTTCTCGCCTGCTGGCTGCTGCTCGCCGCCGCGCCGATCGAATATGGGCCGCTGCGGCTGTGCGCGTCGACCGCTCCGGCCGCGTCCTGCGCCGACGTGGAACCCTGGGACGTCCGTCTCGGCCCCGGTGAGACGGTACTCCGGCAAGAGATCAGCGTCGACCTGGCCGGCACCGAGGGCCGCCCGCTGATGGTGACTCTGGTGGCGCTGGCGAGCGCCGAGGTCCGCTGGAACGGGGCGGTGATCGGGCGCAACGGCGTCCCGGGCCTCGACGGCGCCGAAGAGACAGCCGGGCGCTATGTCGCGAGTGTCATGGTCCCGGCGCGGCAGGTCAGGCCGGGCCTGAACGTCCTGACGGTGCGGATGACCGCCCAGCATCTGTGGCTGCCGGTCTATACGCCGCTGCACGGCATCTGGGTGGGCTATTACGAAACGCCGCAGCTGCCCGGGCTCATCTCGTATCTCCCCGCCTTGCTGATGCTGGGCGCCCTGCTCGCCGGTCTGGTCTATTTCGCCGCGGCTTTCCTCTCCGACCGTGCCGACAGAGGGGCGCTGCTGCTGGCGCTCGCCGCCGCTTCGGCCACCGCCCAGCTGCTGATCGAGGTCAGCCGCGTCTTCATCGCCTATAATTATCCCTGGCACATCGCCCGCGTCGGCGCGATCGCGCTGCTGGCGGCCGCGACCGTGACTCTGCTCGCGGCTTATACAGCGCGGCGCTTCGTCCCGCGCTGGGCGCCCGCCGCCACTTTGCTCGCCGCCGCCTTGTCGGCGGCCTCGGTGATCTTCATCGGCTCGTTCGACATCAAGGCGACCACGGCGGTCACTGCCGGGGCGTTAGTGGCGGCCGCCTGTGCGGCGTGGGGCTGGCGGGCGGCACGTCGGCCCGCGACCGCCGCGATCCTTTTTGCCCTCGCCGCGCCGTCCTTGATCAAGTGGGACGGCGGCGCCTATCTCGACCGCAATCATTATTTTCTGCTGGCCGCCTTGTTCATCCTCCTGGTGGTCGAGCAGGTGCTCGCGCTGCGCCGCGCCCGGGCGGAGCGGGACGAACAGACGCGGCTCGCCACGGGGCTGGCCGAGCGGCTGGCCGAGGCGGAGCGGACAGGCGAGCGGATCGTGGCATTGAAAGACGGCAGCCGCATGCACCGGGTCGCGGAGGGCGACATCCTCTACCTCCGCGCCGCCGATGATTATTGCGAGGCGGTGTTGAAGGACGGCCGCGTGCTGCTGGTGACGATGACGCTCGTAAAATTGCAGCCGGCGCTCCCCGAGCGCTTCGCCCGCGTGCACAAGAGCTTCGTGGTGAACCGCCCCCATGTCGCCCGCGCCGGCCCGCGCCCGGGCGGGGGCAGCCTACTGACGCTGAGCGACGGCGCGGAAATCCCGGTCGGCCGCGCCTACGCGGCGGCGACGGCGGCGTGGCTCAGCTGATCATCGCCCTGGGGTTCGAGAAGACCCGCGTCACTTCCGGTTCGAAGCTCTCCAGCGGGTCCGCGTCAAAGCCCGGGTCGAAAGCCGGCGCGTCCCAGTCGTCGACCAGCTTCACCGCGAAATCGTACCAGCTCTCGCCTTTGAACCGCTCGCGCCCTTCCGGGTCCTTGCCCAGATGCTCGAAATAATAGCGGCCCTGAAACTCCTGGTGCCAGTAGACGGCGTGATAGATGTCCTCGCGGACATAGGGCTTCAGCATCTCCGCCGCGATCGGGCCGTGATTGGGGATGGAGAAGAGCTTGCCGAGATCGTGGCAGAGCGCCGCCACCACCTCCTCGTCGCTCGCTCCCGAACGCCGCGCCAAGGTGCCCGCCATCAGGCTGTGCCCAAGCTGCGTCGCCGCGAAGCCGACCTCGATCGCGTCCAGCCGGGCGAGATTCTCCATGATCTGCCGGGGCGCGGCCGAGACCTGATGCTTGCCGTGCTCCTGCGCGATATGCATCCAGTCGTCGCGCGTGCCGTCCTTCATGTCGGTGAACATGGCGCCTCTCCTTTTCGGCAAGGCTACCAGTTCACCGCCCTGCCGCAAAGCCGCTCCTGTCAGTGCATCAGTCCCGCCGCCCGCAGCGCATTCTCGATCACGTGCTGGACGTCGTTCGCGGGCGCCGTCGGCGGCTCCGGTTGCAGGAGAGGCGGCGCCGGCCGCCGCCCGTTCTGCTCGACCGGCTCGGGCGCAATGCCGAAAAAGGCGGCAATCCGGTCGGTCGAGCTGAGCCCAACGTCGAGCATATGCGCCCCCGCCTGACCGGACTCCCCTTCCCCCTGGCCCGGCCTGAGCGGCGTGCCGTGCGCCATTCCGGTGACCGTATAATGTTCGACCAGGACTGTGCCGGAGGCATCGCTCCAGACCCGGCGGGGATAGCCGTCCACCTCCTCGACCCGCGTCGGCGCGGCGGACAGGCCATGCACATCGCGCCATTGCCCGACGATGGCGTCGCCATTGCCCGGCGTGACGAGCCGGTCGGCGCTGCCATGCCAGACGGAAATCCTCGGCCACGGCCCGCGATGCGGCGAGGCGTCGCGGATGACATCTCCCGGCGACGCACCACCTTGCCTGGCCGGATTGCCCATCGCGCCCAGCGCCTCGCCGAGCGTGTCGGCGCAGCCGAACGGCAGGCCTGCGATGATCGCGCCCGCCGCGAAGGTCTCGGGATAGGCGGCGAGCAGGACCGAGGTCATCGCGCCACCGGCGGACAGGCCCGTCACGAAGACCCGGGCCGGATCGAGCCCATGGGCCGCGACCATCTGCGCGATCATCGCACGGATCGATCGCGCCTCGCCCCGGTCGCGCACGGCGTCCTCCGGCTGATACCAGTTGAAGCAGAGATTCATGTTGTTGGCTCGCTGCTGCTCCGGGAAGAGCAGGGCAAAGCCATGCCGGTCGGCGAGCCGCGACCAGCCGGAGCCGTGGTCGTAGATGGCAGCGCTTTGCGTGCAACCGTGCAGGACGACGACCAGGGGCGCGCCGGCCTCCAGCGCGGGAGGCACGTAGCAGCGCCCAAGCAAATTGCCCGGATTGTCCCGCGCCGCCGGCAGATTGGCCAGCCGGTCGACCGGCGGCCGGGGAGAGGCGAAGGCGGCGACCCCGGCGCCGCGGCGCCGCATGTCGGATCGTATATCCGGTATTTTCAGTGCTTTAGGTGGCTTCATTGACGCCCCGCTCAACTGCCGCGCCCGGGACTGGGCCGGCAGACAGAGAACAGCCAGCGCCTCGTTTTGTTGCAGTGCAACATGAAATGCGCGGGCGCCTCGATTTCACGACTTGGTTCGATTGACCCCGGCGCGATGCGGCGGCCTCACGGCCTGCATGCTGTTTCAATTGATGGAAACGCCGATTTTGACCCAAGGCCCCCGGGCCTCAGCCGGCCGCTTTAATTATAGGTGATCCTGATCCGGACCCAAGACCCCACCAGCACCTGCCCGCCCCGTCGCGGCGGCCGCACCCGGAATTCCCACGCCGCGGCGAGGATCGAGCGATTGATGTTCGAGCCGGTCGGATATTCCTCAAGCGCGACGCAATCCTCCACGCGGAAGTCCGGCGCCGTGCGGCAGGCGATCAGCCCGTAGCCGGGGCCCCGGGCGCCGGACAGATAGGCGCGCATCATCGCGTCGGACGGCTCGCGATACCATGCCGCCGCATAAAGCGGTTGGCCATTGGGCGCCGTTCCGACCCGCTCCGTGTCGCGCATCATGGCGCTGCGCACGTCGGGCGGCCCGTAGACGCGCGCCGGGGCCGCCGGCCGCTCGGCGCTTCGCATGGGGTTGGCGGGCCGCATCTGCCAGTCCATCGGCACGATGGCGGGCGGCACCGGCGGCGGTGCCTCGGCGGCCGGGGCGGCGGGCTGGGGCGGCTGCGGTTCATCGGGGCGCGGCTGGGGAGTCCGGGGCTGTGTCTCCGACCGTTGCTCGGTCTCGGGCCGGTCCTCGGGCGCCGGCGCCGGCACGTCTTCGGCCCGAATGCTGATGATGGTGGTCGGCCGCTCCTCCTCTACGGGCCTTTGCTCCCGGCCCAAAGTCAGCAGCACGAGCAGCAGCAAGACCTCGATCAATATGGTCAGCCCAAGCCCGACCGCACGGCGCCCGGCGCCGGTGCGTAGCCGGTCGAGGAGAGAGATGGCGGGAGCGATATGCAAGGGAAGCAACGGGCCTGAATTGGCGGCGTCCGCGGGACCAAAGCCCGGGGCTACGGAGACAACGGAGATAGTTGGGCGCCCGGCCTGTGGCAAGCGGGCGAGACCAGGGCCCTGACGCTCGCAAAGACGAAAGGGTTCATCTAGGCTCCTCTCATGCAGGGGGCGGCAACAGGAAGTGTAAACGACGCGCTGCGGCTGACCGCCCGCCTGCTGCGCGATGACCCCGCGCTCGCGGCCGAGCAGGCCCGCGAGATTCTCCGCGCCGCGCCCGGCAATGCCGACGCTTTTCGTCTGCTGGGCGCCGCCCTGCGCCGCACTGGGGAGGACGAGGCAGCGGAGCGGGCGGAGCTGGATGCGATCGAGGCGTCGGTCCACGATCCGGCGCTGATGCGCGCCGCCGGGGCTTTGCTCGACAATGACCTGCCCACGGTCGAGGATATCCTTCGCCCGCGGCTCCACGAAACGCCGACCGACGTCGCCGCGATCCGGATGATGGCGGAGCTGGCCGGGCGGATCGGGCGGCTGGCCGATGCCGAGCATCTGCTGCGCCGCGCGCTGGAGCTGGCGCCCGCGTTCGCACCCGCCCGCTCGAACCTCGCCACTGTCCTCTACAAGCAGAACCGGCCGGCCGAGGCGCTCGCCGCCCTCGCCCCGCTGGAGGGCATGGACTTGGAAGCCAACCAGAATCTCCAGGCCGCCGCGCTCGGCCGGATCGGCGCCTATGAGGAGGCAATCGCGCTTTACGAGCGAGTGCTGCAGCGCTTTCCCGCCCAGGCCAAGGTCTGGATGAGCTACGGCCATTTGCTGAAAACGGTCGGCCGGCAGGCGGACAGCGTCGCCGCCTATCGCCGCGCGCTCGGCGTCACGCCGGGCCTGGGCGAGGTCTGGTGGAGCCTCGCCAATCTGAAGACGGTCAGGTTCGACGCGGCCGATGTCGCCGCGATGGAGACCGCGCTCGCCGATCACGCTATCGCGGAGGACGACCGTTTCCATCTCCACTTCGCTTTGGGCAAGGCGCTGGAGGATGCGCAGGCGGCCGAGCCCGCCTTCCGCCATTATGCCGAGGGCAATCGCCTGCGCCGCGCCCAGGTCCATTACGATCCCGACGAGGTGAGCGAGCACGTCCAGCGCAGCATCGCCTTGTTCACCCCCGCTTTCTTCGCCGCGCGCGAGGGTCAGGGCGCCCCGGCCGCCGATCCCATCTTCATCCTCGGCATGCCGCGCGCGGGCTCGACCCTCATCGAGCAGATCCTGGCCAGCCACCCGCAGGTCGAGGGCACGATGGAGCTGCCCGACATTCCCGAGATCGCCAAAAGGCTGGGCGGCCGGCGGGCGCGGGGCAAGACCTCCGCTTATCCTGAATGCCTCGCCGCGCTGGACGCGGCCGCCCTGGCCGTGCTCGGCGCCGATTATCTCCAGGGAACGCGCATCCAGCGCAAGACGGACCGGCCCTTCTTCATCGACAAATTGCCGAACAACTGGCTCCATGTCGGCCTGATCCGGCTGATACTGCCGAACGCGAAAATCATCGACGCCCGCCGCCACCCGCTCGCCTGCTGCTTCTCGAACTTCAAGCAGCATTTCGCCCGCGGCCAGGGGTTCAGCTACGATCTGGCCGAGCTCGGCCGTTACTATCGCGACTATGTGACGCTCATGGCCCATGCCGACGCGGTCCAGCCGGGGGCGGTCCACCGCGTGATCCACGAGACTTTGGTCGACGACCCGGAAAAAGAGGTCCGCGCCCTGCTCGACTTCCTCGGCCTGCCCTTCGATCCGGCCTGCCTCAGGTTTCACGAGAATGAGCGCGCCGTGCGCACCGCCAGCTCCGAGCAGGTCCGCCGCCCACTCAACCGCGACGGGTTCGACCAGTGGCAGCCCTTCGCGCCCTGGCTCGGGCCGCTGAAGGATGCCCTCGGCCCGTTGCTGGATGCCTATCCGGCCGTGCCCTGATCGCCACAACAAGCGTGGCAAAACCGTCACAGGACCGTCACGCAATTGTTCCGGCGCCAAAACCAAATTGACGCGTGCGAAAAAGGAGAAGAACCTGCTCCCTGGGCGCCAATAAGGGGAAGTAACATGGCGGTTTCGTCTTTCCGCACGCTCGCCGGCCTCGGCCTTCTCACCACCACCATGCTCTGCGGCACCGGCACGGCTTTCGCGCAGGGCAATCCGCCCGCCACCGGCACGACCGCTCAGCAGCAGGACGATGACGCCGACATCGTCGTCACCGCCACGCGGCGCGCGGAGAATCTGCAGGACGTCCCGATCGCGATCACCGCCATGGGAACGCAGACGCTGGACGAGCTGCAGGTCGACAATTTCGACGATTATGCCCGCTTCGTCCCCAGCCTCTCCTACCGCTCGCTCGGGCCGGGCTCGGCCCAGGTCTATTTCCGCGGCGTCGCCTCGGGCGAGAATGCCAATCACTCCGCCTCGCTGCCGAGCGTCGGCACCTATCTGGACGAGCAGCCGATCACGACCACGACCGGCGCGCTCGATCTCCACATTTTCGACATCGCCCGCGTCGAGGCTTTGGCCGGCCCCCAGGGCACGCTCTACGGCGCTTCGTCGCAGGCCGGCACGGTCCGGATCATCACCAACCAGCCGGACACCAATTCCTTCTATGGCGCCGCCAATCTCGAGCTGAACAATGTCGCCCATGGCGATTTCGGCGGCACGCTCGAAGGCTTCATCAACGCGCCCTTGTCGGACAGTGTCGCGCTGCGCGTGGTCGCCTGGTACCGGCGCGACGGCGGCTATATCGACAACGTTCCCGGCGTCCTCAACTTCCCGACCTCCGGCGTCGCCTTCGACAATGATGATCTTGTCGAGGAGAATTATAACGACGTCGACACCTATGGCGCCCGCGCTGCGCTTCGCATCGAGCTGAGCGACCGCTGGACCGTCACGCCGAGCATCATGGCCCAGCGCCAGCTCGCACGCGGCTCGTTCACCGAGGAGAGCGGGCTCGGCCCGCTGCAGGTCGCGCAGTTCAACCCGGAGCGGGTCAACGACCGCTGGTACCAGGCGGCCCTGACCATTCAGGGCCGGATCGGCAATTGGGACCTGACTTATGCCGGCGCCTGGATGCAGCGGCAGATTGACGGCCAGTTCGACTATTCGGACTATGCCTATTTCTACGACGCCATCTCGGGCTACGGCGCCTATTTCGTCGACAACAACAACAACCCGGTCAATCCGAACCAGTATATCCGGTCGGACGACAGTTTCCGCCGGCTGAGCCAGGAGCTTCGCGTCACTTCGCCGGCCGACCGCCCGGTCCGCCTCGTGGCCGGCCTGTTCTATCAGCGCCAGCAGCACAATATCGAGCAGAACTATATCGTAGACAATATCGCCGACGCGATCACCGTGCCCGGCACGGAGAGCAATATCTGGCTGACCCAGCAGCGCCGCGTCGACCGCGATTATGCCATTTTCGGCGAGGTGGCCTGGGATATCGTGCCGCAGCTGACGCTGACCGGCGGCGGCCGGCTCTACCGCTACGATAACACGCTGACCGGCTTCTTCGGCTATAGCGACGGCTATAGCGGCTCGACCGGCGTCGCGGCGTGCTTCGGGCCACCCTCCGTACCGCAATCGCCCTGCCAGAATCTCGGCAATACCAATCCGATCGGGCCGAAGCGGACCGCCGATACCGGCTTCATTCACCGGCTCAACCTCACCTACCGGATCACCGAGGACCATATGGTCTACGCGACCTGGTCGCGCGGCTTCCGGCCCGGCGGCATCAACCGGCGCGGCACGCTGCCGCCCTATGACGCCGATTTCATCAGCAATTACGAGCTGGGCATCAAGACCGACTGGATGAACCACCGGCTGCGCTTCAACATGGCCATCTACCAGCTCGACTGGTCGAACATCCAATTGTCCTTCCTCGGCCAGAACGGCCTCACCCTGATCCAGAATGCCGGCAACGCCCGCATCCGCGGCGCAGAGTTCGACATGCTGATCCGGCCGACGCAGGGCCTGTCGATCAATCTCGGCGGCTCGTTCAACGACGCCGAGACGACGAACACCACCCCGCTCGCACCGGCGGGGACGCGCCTGCCGCTCACCGCGCGATTCAAGGGCAATGCCCGGCTTCGCTACGAATTCCCGGTCGGCGCCTGGAACGGCCATCTTCAAATGAGCGCCAGCCACGAGGGCCGGCGGTCACGGGACGTCCGCACCGCCCAGGGGTTGGTTTATGGCGGCCTCGGTGCCTATCAGATCGTCGACCTCAGCGCGGGCATCCAGAACGACGCTTGGTCGTTTGAGCTCTTTGCCCGCAACCTGTTCGACGAGCGCGGCGCGCTCGGCAGCGGCATCCAGTGCAACGAGCTGATCTGCGGCGACCCGGGCGGGGCTACCGCGATTGGGCCCAAAATCTACACTTATGTGAGCCGCCCCCGAACGATCGGGATCAGATTAGGCCGCCGCTTCTAAACCTTGGTTTACATCGCATCAATAAAAGGGCGAGTCGACGACTCGCCCTTTTTCTTTACGGTGTCGAATCGATGTTGATTATCAGGTCGACTATAGTTGATTTGACTCACCTGGATCAGGCGATTCTGAAAAGACTCAATTAATAACTTGGCTTCATAATAGATTCCGAGTCGAAAAGACTTCTGATCGCGCCGCCATGCGATCAGCGGGAGGGGGCGTTCTACTCAGCCCCCCAGCACGCCCCCTCCCATCCCTCCCCCTCCGCCGAATCCGCCGCGGCCAAGTCACTTGACAAAATGGAAAGTGACTTTACTTTCCATGTTGGAAAGTGAGGAATGCCCGATGACCGAAGAGCTTGATCCCCGCGAGGCTTTGGCCCTGGCCGAGCGTACGCGCGGCCGGATGCTGGAGCGCGCCGCCACCCCGCCCTGGTACGCCCCGCTCTATGGACTGGGCTGCGGCCTGATGGTCGCCGGCGGCGGCCTGCCCCAGCCTTTGGGCCTGACCCTCGTCGCCCTCGGCCTCATCGGCGTGGCTCTGCTCTACACGCGCTGGACAGACCGCTCAGGGCTCAGCGTCAACGGCTATCGGGCGGGCACGACGCGGGTGATCGCGATCGGCCTCGTCATCGCGCTCGTCGCGCTGCTGCTCGGCGGGCTCATGCTGCGCGAGCGGCTGGGCCTGGCCTGGGCGCCGCTCCTCTGCGGCGCCGCCGGCGCCGTGCTCGCGGCCTTCGCAAGCACGGCCTGGGACAAGGCCTGGCGCGCGCAGATCCGCCGCGGGGCCGGGCAGTGACCCTCCCCGGCCTCGACCCGCTGATCCACGCCCCGGTTCGCCTGCAGGTCTGCGCGATCCTGTCGGCGGTGGACGAAGGCGAGTTCGCCATGGTGCGCGAGGAGACCGGGGTCAGCGAGTCTGTCTTGTCCAAGCAGGTGAAGCTGCTCGCCGACGCCGGCTATGTGAAGGTCCGCAAGGCGAGCCTCGCCGAGGCCCGCTACCAGCTCGACGCCCGCAAGCTCGGCGCGAAGAAGGCGCATCAAGGCGGCTTCTCGCTTCGCCCGCGCACCTGGCTTTCCCTCACGCCGGCTGGCCGCCAGGCCTTCGCCGCGCATATGCAGGCGCTGACCCGGCTGGCGGAGACCGCGGCAGCGGGAGTGGCTACGCCCGGTTGACACCGAGTTCCCATTTTGTTCTGATATCTTCATGGTGCGCGGCTCCGATACTCTTTCCCTGAAGGCCGCGCGCAGGATCGCGCTCGCCGCGCAGGGCTTCGGCCAGCCCCGGGCCGCCAATGTCACGCGCGGTCATCTCGCCCGCACGGTCGAGCGGCTTGGCCTGCACCAGATCGACAGCGTCAACGTCCTCTCCCGCGCCCACTATCTCCCGGCCTTTTCGCGGCTCGGCGCCTATGACCGGGCCTTGCTCGACGGCGCCGCCTGGGGACGCAAGGGCGAGCGCCGCCTGTTCGAATATTGGGCGCACGAGGCCTCGCTCCTGCCCCTCGCCCTCCACCCATTGCTGCGCTGGCGGATGGAGCAGGCGGCGAAAGGCGAGCGCGGCTGGAAGAGCTTGCGCGCCTTCGCCCATTCGCGCGGCCCCGAGGCTGACGCGATCCTCGCCCGCATCCGCGCCGAAGGGCCGATGGGCGCATCCGACTTTGATCATGGCAAGAGCCGCAGCGGCTGGTGGGAATGGGGCGAGACCAAGCAGGCGCTCGAATTCCTCTTCTGGTCCGGCCGGATCACCACCGCCACCCGGCGCGCCAGCTTCGAGCGGGTCTACGACCTGACCGAGCGGGTGATCCCGCCCGCGATCCTGGGCCTGCCGACGCCCGCGCCGGCGGAAGCGCACCGTGCTTTGGTCGAGATCGCCGCCCGCGCCATCGGCGTCGCGACGATGGCGGACCTGCGCGACTATTTTAGGCTGGACCTTGGGGACAATCGCCGCGCCGTCGAGACGCTGGTCGAGGAGGGCCGCCTGCTCCCTGTCACGGTCGAGGGCTGGCGCCAGCCCGCTTTCCTCCATCCCGAGGCGCGCCACCCGCGCCGCATCGCCGGCCAGGCCTTGCTCGTCCCCTTCGACCCCCTGATCTGGGAGCGCGCCCGCACCGAGAGGCTGTTCGATTTCCGCTACCGGATCGAAATCTACACGCCCGCGCACAAGCGCCTGCACGGTTATTATGTCCTTCCCTTCCTGATGGACGGTGCCCTCGTCGCGCGCGTCGACCTGAAGAGCGACCGGCAGAATGGCCGCCTGCTGGTCCAGAAAGCGAGCTATGAGGACATGGCCCCGCCCGAGACGCGGGAGCGGCTGGCGGCGGAGCTCGACTTGATGGCGGGCTGGCTCGGGCTGGAGTCTCCGGATCTCGCCTGCCGAGGTTAAACTTGAACCGGTCGCCTTGAGCCTGTCGAAGGGCTGTCCTTCTTGCCTAGGAGGCGAAAGCCGGGCTTCGACAGGCTCAGACCGAACGGTGGTTCGAGGTGCTTCGAATACCCAAAACTACCGCCCGCCAATTGCCCGCCGCCCCGCTTGCGCCTATCCACGTCCCCGTGGGCTCGTCCGCGGAGCAAAGGACGAACGATGAAGGCTGCACGTATTTCCCTGGGCGTCGCGTTGACGGCGCTCGGAGCGGGCCTCTACGCAGGGCCTCTCGCGTCCCAGCAGCAGCCGGCACCGCCCGCTGCCCCCGCCGCCCCGGTCGACGTCACCGCCTGTCAGGCCTGCCATGGCGAGAACGGGATCAGCCGCAGCCCGCGCGTCCCCAATATCGCCGGCCAGCAACAGGCCTATCTCGCCGCGCAGCTTGAGGCTTTCCGCGCCGGCACCCGCCGCAACGACAGCATGCAGGCGATCGCCGCGCAGCTCAGCGACGCCGACATCGCTGCTCTGGCCGCTTACTGGCACGCCCGGCCCGCCGCGCCCGCCGGCGCGCATGGCGAGACCCCGGTTGCCGCCGGCCCCGCCATCCCCTCCCGCATGACCTGGCCGGCCAGTTTCCCCGCCGGGTTCACTTCCTATGAGCGGATCGCCGCGGACGGCGGCGGCACCACCGAGCGATACGCCAATGCCGCGGCCCTCGGCGCCGTGCGGGCTGGCCGGCCCCTCCCCGACGGCGCGACCATCATTGTCGTGAACCGCGACGCCGCCGGCACCGCCACCTCCTACGCCGCCATGGCCGCTTTGCCGGGCCGCGGCGAGACCGTCCCGGCCCTGCTGCGCAACGGCAATTGGGACTATGCTTTGTTCGACGCCGCCCATGTCCGCAACGACCGGCTGAACCAGGCACCCTGCCTGGCCTGTCACCGCCCCCAGGCCGCCAACAGCTTCGTCTTCACTTTGCCCGCCCTCCGCACTCGGGCGCAGCGGCCCGGCGATTGAGACAAAGGATTGCCATATTTGCCCGCACTGGCGTAGCCTGCCCGATTCAGACAAAGTGATCGGAGCGGATAAATGAATTCACCTGAGGCAAAGAGCGGCCATATCCGCCTGACCTCGCACCCGCGCGGGCCCGCACGCTTCCCGATCAAATGGGGGGCGGCGACGGCCGGGGAGCGCGGGCCCGTGATCGCCACGGTCAATGCCGGCAGCCACCGCAACGCGATCGGGGCGCATGGCGGCTCCTACTCCATCTACCGCGCGCTCGCCATTTCCTCGGGCGCGATGGACCCGTCGGCCCGGCCGGATTTGCACGACACGTCCCCGGTCTGCGAGATCGGCCCGCACAAGCAATGGGGCGAGCCGGGCAAGATCGTCTCGCTCGATCCGTGGGGCCACCGCATCGCGCAGGACGATGAAGGCCTGATCGCCGAGGGCATCGACATCCGTCCCTCCATCGCCATCACCAAGGCACGGCTGACCCTGCCCGAAATCCAGGCCGCGATCGCCGCCGGCCGGCTGCAGGTGGACGGGGAGATCGTCCATGAGGCGGGCGACGTCTCGGTCACCAAGATCGCGGTCGATCCCGTCTGGTGGCTGCCCGGCATCGCCGAGCGCTTCGGCGTGACCGAAGCGAATTTGCGCCGTGCCCTTTTCGAGCAGACCGGTGGCATGTATTCCGAACTGGTCACCCGGCATGACATGTCCGTCTTCCTGCCCCCGATCGGCGGGATGACGCTCTACATTTTCGGCGACCCCGCCTTTCTCGGCAACAAGCGTAAAGTCCTCACCTGCCGGGTCCATGACGAGTGCAACGGCTCCGACGTGTTCGGCTCCGACATCTGCACCTGCCGCCCCTATCTCACTCATGGAATCGAGGAGGCGACGCGCCAGGCCCAGGCGGGCGGCGTCGGCCTGATCGTCTACAACCGCAAGGAAGGCCGGGCGCTCGGCGAGGTCACCAAATTCCTCGTCTACAATGCGCGCAAGCGCCAGCCGGGCGGCGACCAGGCGGCAACCTATTTCGAGCGGACCGAATGCGTCGCCGGCGTGCAGGACGCGCGCTTCCAGCAGCTCATGCCGGACGTGATCCACTGGCTCGGCATTCGCCGCATCGACCGGTTCGTCTCCATGTCCAACATGAAATATGACGCGTTGGCCGAAGGCGGCATCGAGATCCGCGAACGCGTGCCGATCCCCGACGACCTCGTCCCGCCCGACGCCAGCGTCGAGATGGAGGCAAAGAAGGCCGCCGGCTATTTCACCCCCGAAGGCGCCCCGAGCAGGAAGAAGCTCCGCGACACGGTCGGCCGCGACCTCGGGAAGTTCTGACGCCCATGCGCGATGACGACGCGATTCGCGGGCTGCTGAATGCGGCCGCCGTGCGCGAGCGGGCGCATGAGCTGCTCGGCCTCGCGCTGGAGGGGCAGGTCGAGGGCTGGAGGGTCGATCTCGCCCGCCTCGCCGACGCGGCGGACCTTACTGCGGCGGTGACCCGCGAAAATTATCCGGACCTGCGCATCCCCTTCCACGCCCGCGCGCGCCACTTCGTCGCCGGCCCGCCGCGCCTGCCCGAGGGCGATCCGGCGGAGCGTGGCCGCGCCGCTTTCGATCTCGTCATTCTCTCCGTGCTGCTCGACGCCGGCACCGGCCCCGGCTGGCGCTTCAAAGATCCGGTGAGCGGCGGCACCTATGCCCGCTCCGAAGGCCTCGCCGTCGCCAGCCAGCGCATGGCCGAGGCCGGCGCGATGGACGACCTGATCGGCCTCGACGCGGACCGGCTCGCCCACGCCTTCCAGGTCTCGGACGACAATTCGCTCGCCGGCCTCGAAGGCCGCGCCGCTTTGCTCCGCCGCCTCGGCGCGCAGGTGCTGGCCCGGCCCGACCTTTTCCCCGGCGGACGCCCCGGCGGCCTCTACGACACGCTCGCCGCCCGCGCGGCCGGCGATGCCCTCCCGGCCTCGGCGATCCTCGAAACCCTGCTGGAGGCGCTCGGCCCGATCTGGGCGGACCGGCTCAGGTTCGACGGCGTCGATCTCGGCGATTGCTGGCGCCACCCGGCCCTGAAGCGCGACGACGCCACCGACGGCCTCGTCCCGCTGCACAAGCTCTCGCAATGGCTGTCTTACTCGCTCATCGAGCCGCTGGAGGAATCCGGCGTCACGGTCAGCGACGTGGACGGCCTCACCGGCCTCGCCGAATACCGCAACGGCGGGCTGTTCGTGGATCTGGGCGTGCTCGCTCTTGCCGATCCGGCCGACGCCACGCGCGCGCACCATGTCTCCGACCCGCTGATCGTCGCCTGGCGCGCCATGACCGTAGCCTTGCTCGATCTGATGGCGCCCGAGGTCCGCGCCCGGCTCGGCGTCGACGAGGCAAACTTCCCGCTCGCCCGCATGCTCGAGGGCGGGAGCTGGGCCGCGGGCCGGCGCATCGCCGCGGAGACGCGCCCCGGCGGCGGGCCGCCTTTCGATATCATCTCCGACGGCACTGTCTTCTAGGAACCCGACATGGACGGACTCACGATCGTTTCCCACCCGCTAGTCCAGCACAAGCTTACCATCCTGCGCGACCGCAACAGCTCCATCCAGCTGTTCCGCACGGTCGTGCGCGAGATGGCGACCCTGCTCTGCTATGAGGTGACGCGCGACCTGCCGACGGAGACGGTCAAGATCGAGACACCGATCGCGAAGACCGAGGCGCCGATGCTCGCCGGCAAGAAGCTGGTCATCGCGCCGATCCTGCGCGCCGGCCTGCAAATGGCCGAGGGCATGCTCGATCTCGTCCCCTCCGCGCGCCTCGCCCATGTCGGCCTGTACCGCGACCCGATGACGCTCCAGGCGGTCGAATATTATTTCAAGACGCCCGAGGATTGCCACGAGCGCCTGGTCATCGTCGTCGATCCGATGCTCGCCACCGGCCACACCGCCGTCGCCGCGATCGACCGGCTCAAGGAGGCCGGCGTCGGCGACATGCGCTTCGTCTGCCTGCTCGCCGCCCGGCCGGGGGTGGAGGAGCTTCGCGCCGCCCATCCCGACGTGCCGATCTGGGCCGCGGCCATGGATGAGACGCTGAACGATCACGGCTATATCGTCCCCGGCCTCGGCGATGCCGGCGACCGGACCTACGGCACGCGTTAGGAGGCATCAGTGGCTCGCGGCACGACCTGCCCGAAATGCCGGTCGGGGATGGAGGGCTTCATCCTGGATCATGGCTCCGACGACCGGCGGCATGTCGGCACCTGAATTCCCCGGGGTGCCGGAGAAAAGCTTCTGGTCCGGCATCAGCCTCAAGGACCGGACGCCGATCGAAATCACCACCTGGCGCTGCCGCAGTTGCGGTTTCCTTGAGAATTACGCCGTCTGAAGTCGGATCACGCCCTGAGCCGGCTCAGGGCGTGATCCGCCGTGCCTCCAGCTGCCGCTCGCCCTGGTGGATGACGAGGCGGTTCACCTGCCCATTCTCCGGGTGGAAGACAACCCGCGCGTTCACGCCCTGAACGATGAACTCGGTGGCGCTGGTCGCGCGCATCGGGATGGCCGGCTGGCCGCTCAGCTGCACAATCAGCCCGCCATCGGTGCCGAGGCCGATCTCGGCCACCGGCCCCGGAGTCTGGTAGCGGCCGACATAGCTCTGCAGGATCTCCCGGCTTACGCTCGCCGCCACCGGTTCTGGCGGAACGTC
>Ga0070665_100000262_pt1 | contig 86632 bp, 83 predicted proteins | sample KBSS13metaG_FD_65862 | JGI IMG/M metagenome (GOLD analysis project Ga0070665, IMG submission 65862) | Switchgrass rhizosphere microbial communities from Kellogg Biological Station, Michigan, USA - KBS S1-3 metaG | ecosystem: Host-associated > Plants > Roots > Rhizosphere > Soil ... | reverse complement strand
AGGAGGTAAATATAAAACAAATTTCGTACATCTGATTTCAATCTAGCTATTACTAACTTTAAAGCAAGTGTTAAACGTGTAACAGGATGTAAAAATCAATATTAATTTGTGAAAATGGACTCTTTTAAATGTTGTGGAATGATAAGAAAGTTGTACATGTAAATAACCCTGCACAGATTTTAAAAATCATACAAATATTTATAATTATTTGATTTTTATGGATATTAATTATTTATTTCTTCCCGTAAAGAGGTATGAGTCACAGAGATTTTCTAAGTCCTGGAATGAACGATGCTGTGTCTTAAGAAAACAGGTCTCGTGTCACGTGCTGTGTAAAATGTCCTCCTGGCGTTTCGTTTAGCGTCCGTTGCATGGGGGCTTTACCCCTCTCGTCCCGCTGCACAATCGATTATTAAGAAAGGCTTAATAGAAAAATAAGAACCCCGGTCTATAACGTTTTTTTGCATGGAATTACTACTTTGAGGTGACGTGATAAATAAAAATAAGCCACGCGGGTGAGATATTTAAAATGTTTCGGCAGACATACTCATCACCGTAACGACGCGTTAACAAATTACGAGTCGTTCTAACACGAAGTCACAGTAACAAGGTTATGGCGTTATCAAATAGCCAGGTCCAGGGTGACAACATGAAAAATACATCGTTATTTATGATGTTTACATTACTGGGTGCGCCTGGATTTGTAATCGCGGCTGATTCAGATTTGGCTAACGCTGAATATAACTTCACGGTTAATGAATTAAGTCGTTCATCATTAAATCAGGCAGCCATTATTGGTCAGCAGGGCATGTTAAATGATGCTCAGGTTCGCCAGGACGGGTCAAAATTATTGTCCATTGTTTCTCAGGATGGAGCAGGCAACAGAGCGAGAGTTGATCAATCAGGGACTTATAATATTGCCTGGATCGATCAGAGCGGTAGCGCGAATGATGCAGGTATTACGCAAGATGGATATGGTAATAGTGCGAAAATTATCCAAAAAGGGTCGGGTAATAGAGCAAATATTACGCAGTACGGTACGCAGAAAACCGCAGTTGTAGTGCAGAGACAGTCGCAAATGGCGATTCGCGTTATTCAGCGTTAGTTATTTAGCGGCGACTTTAATCAATCCGATGGGGGTTTACCATGAAATTTATCAAAGTGGCAGCAATTGCAGCAATCGTAGTTTCTGGTAGTGCTATGGCCGGTAGTATTAATCAAGGCGGTTGGGGTAACGGGCATGGCCACGGTGGTCATGACAGTGGTCCAAATTCAACGCTGAGCATTTACCAGTACGGTGGCGGTAACTCGGCTCTCGCTTTGCAAACCAGTGCGAGAAATTCCACACTGACCATTAATCAGAGTGGCGGCGGTAACGGTGCTGACGTTGGTCAGGGCTCTGATGACAGCTCAATTAGTCTGACTCAGAATGGTTTCGGTAACAGCGCAACGCTTGACCAGTGGAATGGTAACCACTCGGTGATGAACGTTAGCCAGTACGGTGGTGGCAACGGTGCTGCTGTTGATCAAACCGCATCCGGATCCACTGTGACTGTTCAGCAGGTTGGTTTTGGCAACCACGCGACTGCACATCAGTATTAATTTCCAGTCTGTGCTACAAAAAACAGGGCATTTGCCCTGTTTTTTTTCGGGAGTTCATCATGAATACCTTAATTCTCCTCGCGGCGCTTTCCAGTCAGATCACGTTTAAAACATCGCAACAGGGAAATATGACCACCATTATTCCGCAGGTTATTCTGACGGAACCGTGTGAATGTCAGGTGCAGATTGTCTCTTTGCGACAGGGGCAGGGGGGGCAAAGTTCTTCACGGCAACAAAACACACTTTTTATTCCCGCTAATCAGACGATTGATTTAATGCGGCTGAGTTTAAATATAGATTCCGGAGACAAGGTGAACATTACTGTCACCGTCTCTGACGGGAAATCGCTTCATTTATCACAGCAATGGTCCCCGGCGGGAAGTGCGCTCTAATGATTATGAAATCAAGACGTTGTGGATATGGCGGGCGTGCGCGGTTGAGCTATGCTGTTATCAGGAACTGTGCAGTACTGTTCCATAACGTGATGCTTCGTTTGCCCTAGCGGAGCGCGTTTACCCCTCAAGGACGACTTTCATTGAGGAGTACATATAGTGACCAAATATTTAGCCCGACGGGTTTATGGTTTAGGTTTGATCCTCTCTGCATTTATTACTCCCGCTTTTTCAGCCACGATTGTCGACGGTGGTGTGATTCATTTTCGCGGCGCTATTGTCGCAGACCCCTGCGTGGTCACACCGCATCATGACGCGTTTGCAATGACATGCCCGGATAATAATCGGATGCAAACGCGCAGAGTCAGCTATGAAGATGTACTTAACGGTCAGGTCAACGATTCCAGCCTCGCAACTCTCAGCATGAAGTACCTTAATCCCGAAAAAACGCTCGCGGTTGTTCAAATTCAGTATCGTTAATTCTCGCTCTTCCGCTCCCCGGCGGAAGAGGTTTTTCCCCGATAGTTTTTTATCCATACCTCCTCTGCGATACACTTAAGAAAAAGGCGGGTAGCAGAGGGTACGTATGAAACCGCAAATTGAAGTCATTCATGGCGATATTACGACGATGCACGTCGACGTGATCGTTAATGCGGCCAATCCATCACTGATGGGCGGGGGCGGTGTTGACGGCGCAATCCACCGGGCTGCAGGACCGCAGCTCCTTGAGGCCTGTAAGGCTGTGCGTCAGCAGCAGGGTGAATGTCCTCCGGGTCATGCGGTGATTACCCTCGCGGGAGATCTTCCTGCCAAAGCGGTGATTCACGCTGTGGGGCCTGTATGGCATGGCGGCGATCGGCATGAGGCGAGTATTCTGGAGGAGGCGTACCGCAACTGCCTGCGCCTGGCAGCGGATAACGGCTATAAGACGATGGCTTTTCCGGCTATCAGCACTGGGGTATATGGATATCCAAAACCTGCCGCTGCCACGATCGCGGTAGAGACCGTTTACCGATACCTCTCCCTCAAGCCGATGCCTGAGAAGGTGATTTTTGTCTGTTTCGACGAAGAAACCACACACCTTTATCAGCGGCTTCTCACGCAGCGTGGACAGGACGTAGAGAGCTAAAACAAACGCGGCGCACTGAGTGCGCCGCGTTTGTTTATGAGGCTTTAGCCTGTGGTTTTCCTGAAAAGAGGAAACGCAGGAGCGGGATCCGCAGATGGATTTCATAAAGCACGATGGCAATCCCAATCACAAAGACCAGTCCGGTAAAGAAACCCAGCGTGTTGGACGCAATATGTGGCGTGATATAAGCGCCGAAGAACAGCGTCAGCGGGTGGTGCACCAGGTAAATAAACAGTGAAGCATTGACGAAGTAGGTCACGCGGCTGGACTTAAAGTTCAGCAAGCGGTGTCCCAGCGCGAAGACCACATTCACCATCCACAGACCCAGCAGCATGGTGATCACGCTTTCTGTTTCATACATCCAGCCATCGCCGCTGCCATAGCGCTGATTTAACAGATAGGCCGCAAACGCGATAGCGGCACCCAGGGCGCACCATGGCGACGGGGTGGTAAACAGCGATTTAAGTTTGGGATGAATAAATGCCAGCGCACCGGCTAAAAAGAAGGGGATGTAAAACAGCGACTGCATCACGACGAAATTGAACAGCCCGTCACTCAGTATCGGCGGATACACGATAAACAGCGTGCGTCTCACGGCCGCATAGGCGATACCCAGCAGCAAAAAGAGCAGAGACAGTTTACCCAGCGTAATGTTGGCGAAGAAGGTATCGGCCTGGGTACTCAGGCGATGGCGCAGGCGGCTGAAAATGACCAGGCTGACCGTGGTGAGCACCACCAGGACCAGCAGGAACCACAGGTGAGACACCAGTTCCCAGACCAGGGTATTGTACTTTTCATACAGCGTCAGATTTGGCCAGTTCTCCGCTTTGCCTTTGACGTACTGCAACATAATAAACTGCGGCAACGTCAGCAGGGGAATGGCGGTCAACATCGGAATGCCCACACGCTCCACGCGCACTTTCCACCAGCGTTTTACCGGGTAGCGTAAGAACAGCATGTAGGAGAAATAGCCGGATATGACAAAAAACACCTGCATACGAAAGGCATGGATAAAGTCATTAAACAGCGTGAGCCACCAGGAAGGCATCTGGCTATTCACATGCCAGGTGTGGCTGGAGTAAATCAGTGAAATGTGAAAGGGGATCCCCAACAGCATCAGCCATGCCCGGATCGAGTCGAGGAAATATTCACGTTCTACAGGTGTTGAGCTCATATAACTTTGTGCATTCTCAGACTTTTCGCCTTATCCCTAAGACTCATAATGGTTACATTCGAAGCCAACCCTACACCAAGACCGACACCCTGTCTCCAGGATAAGCACGCAAAGTGAAAAGCGGGTTCTTTCATTTGCTTAATCCATGAGCCAGCGAGCTGAACAAAGCAGTGATAATGTTGTCGGATTGCCTGAGTTTCCATTAAAATGGATCGGATCGATATAAGCACACAAAGGGGGAAGTGCTTACTTATTATGAAACATAAACCACAGATGATGAAAATGCGTTGGTTGGGTGCTGCAGTGGTGTTATCTCTGTATACCTCATCGGCACTGGCCTTTAACATCGACGATGTCGCAAAACAGGCAAAATCGATGGCAGGCAAGAGCTACGAAGCGCCAAAAAGTAACTTGCCCTCCGTTTTCCGCGACATGAAGTATGCGGACTATCAGCAGATCCAGTTCAACCATGACAAAGCGTACTGGAACAACATTAAAACCCCGTTCAAGCTTGAGTTTTATCATCAGGGAATGTACTTCGACACGCCTGTTGCCATTAATGAAGTGACGGCGACCGCGGTACGTAAAATCAAGTACAGCCCGGATTACTTCAATTTTGGCAATGTTCAGCACGATAAAGATACGGTTAAAGACCTGGGCTTCGCTGGTTTCAAGGTGCTTTACCCGATCAACAGCAAAGATAAAAACGACGAAATCGTCAGCATGCTCGGTGCCAGCTACTTCCGCGTGATCGGGGCAGGGCAGGTGTACGGGCTTTCTGCGCGTGGCCTCGCCATTGATACCGCGCTGCCATCAGGTGAAGAGTTCCCGCGTTTCCGCGAGTTCTGGATTGAACGTCCAAAACCAACCGACAAACGCCTGACTATTTATGCACTGCTGGATTCCCCGCGTGCGACCGGTGCTTATCGCTTTGTGATTATGCCTGGCCGTGACACGGTCGTTGACGTGCAGTCCAAAGTTTACCTGCGCGATAAAGTCGGCAAACTGGGCGTTGCACCGCTGACCAGTATGTTCCTGTTTGGGCCGAATCAGCCGTCACCGGCGACGAACTTCCGCCCGGAACTGCACGATTCCAACGGTCTTTCTATTCATGCAGGTAATGGTGAGTGGATCTGGCGTCCGCTGAATAACCCGAAACATCTGGCTGTTAGCAGTTTTGCGATGGAAAACCTGCAAGGTTTCGGCCTCCTGCAGCGTGGCCGTCAGTTCTCCCGATTTGAAGATCTGGATGACCGCTATGACCTGCGCCCAAGCGCCTGGGTCACGCCGAAAGGTGACTGGGGTAAAGGTAAGGTTGAGCTGGTTGAAATTCCAACCAATGACGAAACCAACGATAACATCGTTGCTTACTGGACGCCGGATCAGCTGCCGGAAGCCGGTAAAGAGATGAACTTCAAATACACCATTACCTTTAGCCGCGACGAAGACAAACTGCATGCGCCGGATAATGCGTACGTCATGCAGACTCGCCGTTCTACGGGTGATGTGAAGCAGTCTAACCTGATCCGTCAGCCTGATGGCACCGTGGCCTTTGTTGTGGACTTCGCGGGCCAGGATATGAAAAAACTGTCCCCGGATACTGCCGTTGCGGCTCAGGCCAGCATCGGTGATAACGGTGAAATCGTTGAGAACACCGTACGCTATAACCCGGTAACGAAAGGCTGGCGTCTGACGCTACGCGTGAAAGTGAAAGATCCGAAACAGACCACTGAAATGCGTGCTGCGCTGGTCAGTAACGATCAGCCGCTGAGTGAAACCTGGAGCTATCAGCTACCTGCCAATGAATAATACATCTGAATATATTGATGCCATGCCGCTGACGGACATTGAAAAAGCGGCGCTGCCTAAAAGCGACATCCGCGCGGTGCATACCGCGCTGGATGGCGAACACCGTCCGTTTTCCCGTGACGATGATACGCCGCTGGGGTCAGTAAAGGCGCGTCTGGAGCAGGCATGGCCAGACTCGCTGGCAGAAGGGCAGTTGATTAAAGACGACGAAGGACGCGATCAGCTTCAGGCAATGCCGAAAGCCACGCGTTCCTCGATGTTCCCTGACCCGTGGCGCACCAACCCGGTTGGCCGCTTCTGGGATCGCCTGCGTGGGCGTGATGTTACGCCGCGCTATCTGTCGCGCCTGACGAAAGAAGAGCAGGCTTCCGAACAGAAATGGCGTACCGTGGGGACCATTCGTCGCTACATTCTGCTGTTACTGACGCTGGCGCAGACCGTGGTCGCCACCTGGTACATGAAAACCATTCTGCCTTACCAGGGCTGGGCACTTATCAACCCTGCAGACATGATGGGCCAGGATATCTGGGTCTCCTTCATGCAGCTGCTGCCGTATATCCTGCAGAGCGGCATTCTTCTGCTGTTTGCCGTTCTCTTCTGCTGGGTGTCAGCCGGTTTCTGGACCGCGCTGATGGGCTTCCTGCAGCTGCTGATGGGGCGGGACAAATACAGCATTTCAGCCTCAACGGTCGGGGATGAACCCCTTAATCCTGAGCACCGTACGGCGCTGATCATGCCTATCTGTAACGAAGACGTTGACCGCGTATTTGCGGGTCTACGTGCGACCTGGGAGTCCGTAAAGGCAACCGGTAACGCGGCGCATTTTGACGTCTATATCCTGAGTGACAGCTACAACCCGGACATTTGCGTTGCCGAGCAAAAAGCCTGGATGGAACTGATCGCGGAAGTGCAGGGTGAAGGCCAGATCTTCTACCGCCGTCGTCGTCGTCGCGTGAAGCGTAAAAGCGGAAACATCGATGATTTCTGCCGTCGCTGGGGGAATCAGTACAGCTACATGGTCGTGCTGGATGCTGACTCCGTAATGAGCGGCGACTGCCTGAGCGGTCTGGTGCGTCTGATGGAAGCCAACCCGAACGCGGGGATCATCCAGTCTTCGCCAAAAGCGTCCGGTATGGACACGCTTTATGCGCGCTGCCAGCAGTTTGCAACCCGCGTCTACGGGCCGCTCTTTACCGCTGGTCTGCACTTCTGGCAACTGGGTGAGTCTCACTACTGGGGTCACAACGCCATTATCCGCGTGAAGCCGTTCATTGAGCACTGTGCGCTGGCTCCGCTGCCGGGTGAAGGTTCGTTTGCGGGGTCTATTCTGTCGCACGACTTCGTGGAAGCGGCGTTGATGCGTCGTGCTGGCTGGGGCGTCTGGATCGCCTACGACCTGCCGGGATCTTACGAAGAGCTGCCGCCGAACCTGCTGGATGAGCTCAAGCGTGACCGCCGCTGGTGTCACGGTAACCTGATGAACTTCCGCCTGTTCCTCGTAAAAGGGATGCACCCGGTTCACCGTGCTGTGTTCCTGACTGGCGTAATGTCTTATCTCTCCGCACCGCTGTGGTTTATGTTCCTTGCGCTCTCTACTGCGCTACAGGTGGTGCATGCTCTGACGGAACCGCAATACTTCCTGCAACCGCGCCAGCTGTTCCCGGTGTGGCCGCAGTGGCGTCCGGAGCTGGCGATAGCGCTGTTTGCCTCCACCATGGTGCTGCTGTTCCTGCCTAAGCTGCTCAGTATCATTCTGATCTGGTGCAAAGGCTCGAAAGAGTACGGTGGTTTCTGCCGCGTAACGCTCTCGCTTCTGCTGGAAGTGCTGTTCTCCGTGCTGCTGGCGCCGGTGCGTATGCTGTTCCATACCGTGTTTGTGGTCAGCGCGTTCCTCGGCTGGGAAGTGGTCTGGAATTCTCCGCAGCGTGATGATGACTCCACGCCGTGGGGGGAAGCCTTCATGCGTCATGGCTCGCAGCTGCTGCTGGGTCTGGTATGGGCGGCAGGTATGGCCTGGCTGGATCTGCGCTTCCTGTTCTGGCTGGCGCCGATTGTCTTCTCGCTGATCCTGTCACCGTTTGTGTCAGTGATTTCGAGCCGTTCAACGGTGGGGCTGCGTACCAAACGCTGGAAACTGTTCCTGATCCCGGAAGAGTATTCGCCGCCACAGGTGCTGGTGGATACCGACACGTATCTGGAGCAGAACCGCAAACGCTCGCTGGAAGATGGTTTTATGCACGCGGTGTTTAACCCGTCATTTAACGCTCTGGCGACGGCCATGGCGACAGCGCGTCACCGTGCAAGCCAGGTACTGGAGATTGCCCGCGATCGTCACGTTGAGCAGGCGCTGAACGATACGCCGGAAAAACTCAACCGCGACCGTCGTCTGGTGCTGTTGAGCGATCCGGTTACGATGGCACGCCTTCACTACCGTGTGTGGTCTGCGCCGGAAAAATACTCTTCGTGGGTCAGCCACTATAAAGAGATTAAAATTAATCCACTCGCGCTGAAGGCGAAGTAAGCCTTCTGTGCCCGGCGGCGTTATGCTACCCGGCAAATAAAAATACCGGCTGAAAAGCCGGTATTTTTTTAGAGGTCATTGATGAAAATAATCCTCGCCGTGATGATGGCGTGTTTACTCAGCGGCTGTGGCAGCATCATCAGCCGCACCATTCCAGGGCAAGGCCACGGTAATCAGTACTACCCCGGGGTAAAATGGGATGTACGTGACTCAGCGTGGCGCTATCTCACCGTGCTCGATTTACCGTTTTCACTGGTATTCGATACGCTATTGTTGCCGATCGACGCTCAGCACGGCCCTTATGAATAGGGGAAATTAACGCTCATCCCACTCATCGGCTGCGGTCTGTCCTTCTTCCGTATCCAGCGGCGGCTCGAGCTGAAATTCGCCCTCATCCCACTCGTGCAGGGTGTTTTCTTCAAGCCATTCCTGCCGTAGTTCGATTTCGTCATAGTCGCCATCAAAGACGGCCTGCGCACCTTCTCCGCTCAGGACCGGCAAACATTCTCCTTCCTCGCCATCATCAGCAAAGAATTCGGCCTGCCACATAATATCCCCGTCCTGCAGAACGTATTTCTGGATATTAAGTTGTTGCACGTCAGCATTTTCTTCCTCAACGCCGGGATTATCGGCGAGGAACTCTTCACGAGCGGCATCAATAGCTTCTTCCAGTGTGGCGTACATGGTCATTGGTGTCTCCCTGTTTTCCTGAAGGTTTCAGGGAAAGAATAGCTGAATATCGGGTTCTGCAAGTATGAATGCAAAAATAAGCTGTCACGCGTTTGTCTTATTAACGACCGGTCGTAAAGCCCTCGATAAACTGAACCACGAATAAATCGCATTAAACAACACCACGCCCGCGGTGACGATAAACACGGCGCGGAAACCAAAACTGGCGGAAATCCCGGCACCGACAAGCGGTCCGGTGACGTTGCCGATATCGCGAAATGACTGGTTATAGCTAAAAATGCGGCCGGCTATCTGGTTCGTTGAGTTGTAAACCAGCAGGGTCTGAACCGCAGGCAGTAACGCGCCGTCTGCCGCTCCCAGTAAGAAGCGCAGCAGGCCAAGCTGCCACGGTGCTTGTACCATCGACATTGGAATGAGGAGCAGAACGGAAATCACCAGGGCGCATATCAGGATTTTTTCCGGGCCCACGCGGTCCCCCAGTTTTCCCAGCCTCGGGGCGCTGAGCAGCGCTGCCACGCCGGGCACCGACGCGATAAGCCCGCTGATAAACGCAATATTACTGACGTCACCGGCCAGATCGCGAACGTAGAGCGTCAGAATAGGGGCAATCGACCCGGTTGCTACCTGAATAATCAGGGTCGTTACGAACAGGCTTAGCACCAGCCTGGGGTTTTTAAGCGAGGTCAGCACATCCCGTGCGTGGAGCATCTCTTTTCGAGTGACCGGGGTGAAACGTTCACGGATACAGAGCAGCGTGACGATAAAGCAGAGAAAAAGGACGCTGGCAGTAATGAAAAAGACCGGACGCAGGCCGTAGTTATCCGCCAGCAGTCCGCCTGCCAGCGGTCCCAGCAATGCGCCGCTCACGCCACCGGTGGAGAGCGTTCCGAGCGCCCAGCCGCTTTTGTGTCGCGGAATTTGGGTGGCGATGAGCGCATTTGCGTTAGGAATAAAGCCCCCCAGCAAACCCAGTAACGCGCGCAAAATCAGAAATTGCCAGACGTTCTGCGCAAGGCCCATCAGCGCCATGATGATGGCCATCCCCAGTGCCGAACGCAGCAGCATGATCTTTCGTCCTTTGCGATCGGCAAGGCCACCCCAGAAGGGCGAAGCAATCGCGGAAAAGAGAAAGGTGATACTGAAGACCAGGCCAGACCACATATTGAGCGCACTGTGACCGGTGACGCCAAGTTGTTCAACGTAAAGCGGCAGGAAGGGCATCACCAGGCTAAACGCCGCACCGGTGAGAAAACAGCCAAGCCACGCAACCGTGAGGTTACGCTTCCAGTTTATGGGGGCATCTGAGGGTGACATAACAATCCGCATAATGAGGTGCAAAGCACCATAGGCCTGAAGTAATAAGCCTGCTAAGTATGCGCCTGGGTTATGATAGCTGCAATGCGGAGGCGCTTTTAAAGCTAAATGAGCGTGCGGCCCTGATGGCCGCACGGAAAATTAATAGCGCGACGGCATACCCTCTGGCCGTGTTTTGAAGCGACGATGGAGCCACATATACTGCTCCGGCGCGAGCATGATGCATTTCTCAACCACTCTGTTCATCCAGCGAGCGGTCGTTTCCGCATCGTCCAGCGGCGGTGCGAGTTCCGGCTCGAGCATCATTAACTCGTAGCCTGAGCCATCCGGCTTGCGACGCGGGACAAACGGGACGATTGCGGCTTTGGACATTTTCGCCAGCATCCAGGTACCGGTGGTTGTGGCCGCCTCTTCAACGGCGAAGAACGGGACAAATACGCTGGATTGTGGGCCATAATCGTGGTCAGGGGCATACCAGATCACTTCACCTGATTTCAGCGCGCGGATCATCCCCTTCAGGTCTTTACGGTCGATCATACTTTTGTTGGAGCGCATACGACCATTGGTCTGGATTAAATCGATCACCGGGTTATCGTTAGGGCGATAAACACCAATACCGGGTGCCTGCATGCCAAACATACGCGCACCGATCTCCAGCGTCAGAAAATGCACGCCAATCAGCAGTACGCCTGTCTTATTGGCCTGAAGCGTATGCACAGGCTCCATACCCGTCCCGGTGACTTCACTCCAGCGGGCCATCCGTTTGTCTGGCCAGAACCATGCCATACCGGTTTCCATCAGCCCCATGCCAACGGATTCGAAATTCCTGGTAACCATCTCATGACGTTCCGCCTCGCTCATCTGCGGGAAGCACAGCTCAAGGTTGCGGTAGGCAATCCTGGCGCGGCGTTTCATGAATTTTTGACCAATACGGCCCACACATTTGCCCACACGGAAAATCACAGGGTAAGGGAGTTGGACCATCAGCCATAAAAAACCAATGCCAAGCCAGGTCAACCAATAGCGGGGATGCAAAAGGGCGACAGTAAATTTCGGTAACTGGGTCATGTCTTTCCTGTGTTCTAACGTCCTGTTTAGCTATTGTCTCATTTTTTGAGGCGTAGCCAAAATGTCTGTCTTCGAAACGTGTACGAATGCAGCAATTGTTAAGTCTGACTAACTAGGGTGTGTGAAATGTAGCGTAAATTGTGTGGATGTAAATTGTCATTGTTTGCTATATGATGCCGACCGATTTTTCATTCTCTCTAACGATTGCAGGACTTGTACACCATGCCAGTGTTACACAACCGCGTTTCGAATGAGATGTTAAAGGCGCGTATGTTGGCTGAAACCGAACCGCGCACGACAATCTCATTCTACAAATACTTCACCATCAACGATCCACAAGCGACCCGCGATGCGCTTTATCAGGCCTTCACGACGCTGAATGTTTTCGGGCGCGTCTATCTTGCCCGTGAAGGCATCAATGCCCAGATCAGCGTACCGGAAAGCAAAGTAAACGCCTTCCGCGACCTGCTTTACGGGTTCGATCCGGCTCTCAACGGTGTACGCCTGAACATTGCCCTGGATGATGACGGTAAATCATTCTGGGTGCTGCGCATGAAAGTGCGTGAACGCATTGTCGCGGACGGTATTGACGATCCGGCGTTTAACGCCGCTGATGTCGGGGAATACCTGAAAGCGGGGGAAGTGAATGCGATGCTGGACGATCCGGATGCGGTGTTCATCGATATGCGTAACCACTATGAGTATGAAGTGGGACATTTCGAAAACGCGATGGAAATTCCGGCTGATACCTTCCGCGAGCAACTGCCAAAAGCGGTTGAGATGATGCAGGAACATAAAGATAAAAAGATCGTGATGTACTGCACCGGCGGGATCCGCTGTGAGAAGGCCAGCGCCTGGATGAAGCACAACGGGTTTAATAAGGTCTGGCACATTGAAGGCGGCATTATAGAGTACGCCCGCCGTGCCCGTGAGCAGGGTTTACCGGTGCGTTTTATCGGTAAGAACTTTGTCTTTGACGAACGAATGGGCGAGCGTATTTCAGAGGATGTGATTGCCCACTGTCACCAGTGCGGTACGCCGTGTGATACCCATACCAACTGCAAAAATGACGGATGTCATTTGCTGTTTATTCAGTGTCCGGCCTGTGCCGAGAAATTTAACGGATGCTGCAGCGAACTGTGCAGTGAAGAGAGTATGCTGCCGGAAGAGGAGCAGCGCCGTCGTCGTGCAGGACGGGAAAACGGTAACAAGATTTTTAATAAATCCCGTGGCCGTCTGAACACCAAACTGGGTATTCCCGACCCTGAATAAGGCTGATGCCCGGCAGCGTGAAAGCCTGCCGGGCGTCGCTATTATGACTTCTGCTGAACGCCTTCAACGGAAATAATCAGTTCGACATCCTGAGAAGCCGGGCCCAAATCGGTAGTAATATTAAAGTCTTTCAGGTGAATTTTACCTGCGGCTTCAAATCCGGCACGTTTACCCCCCCACGGATCGTCACCCTGGCCCATTAATTTTGCATTCAGCGTAACCGGTTTTGTCACGCCGTTGAGCGTCAGGTTGCCGGTAATATCCAGCTTATCGCCATCTTTTTTCACTTCCGTGGAGGTGAAGGTGGCCTGTGGGAATTTAGACACGTTCAGGAATTCCGCACTGCGCAAATGTTTATCGCGTTCTGCATGATTGGTGTCGACGCTGTTGGTATTAATGGTCACGTTGACTTTATCGGCGGCAGGATTTTTTTCGTCAAAGCTGAATGTGCCGTCAAAATCATTAAAGGTGCCATACAGCCAGCTATACCCGAGATGCTGAATACGGAAATTGACGAAAGCATGTTGGCCCTCTTTATCAATTTTATAGTCAGCAGCAACGGCTGAGCCGGTGGTAAATAACAGAGAACCCAGTGCGATACCCAGCAGGTGTTTTTTCATTTTAAGCTCCAGAGTCAACTGACGAGCGGCCAAGCATGCGCTTTAGCGTATCGTCTTTATCGATGAAATGATGTTTAAGGGCGGCAAGCCCGTGCAGCACGGACAGGATAACCACGCTCCATGCCAGCCAGAGGTGAATCACCCCGGCAATATCGGCCTGTGATCCCGCATCGGCAAGCGTTGCCGGGACATCAAAAATGCCAAAAACGCTTATTGGCTTACCCTCTGCTGTCGAGATGAGATAGCCGCTGATCAGAAGAGCGAAGAGCAGCGCATAAAGCGTAATATGCGCGGCAACAGCGCTGATACGGGTAAATTTACTGTGGGTCTTTGGCGCGGCAGGCGGCGGTGAAATGTGTCGCCAGATCACGCGAATAACCAGCCCCATCATCAGCAGCACGCCGATGCTCTTATGCAGCTCCGGGGCCTGGTGATACCAGCCATCGTAATAGCTGAGCGTCACCATCCAGAGGCCAAGTCCGAACATGGCATAGACCGCAATAGCAAATATCCAGTGCAAGCTTATGGATATTATTCCATAGCGCCGGGAGGAGTTACGCAATTGCATCAGGATTACCATTATCAAATAAACAGAGCAGTAAAAATGAACGGGAAGGAATGATATTGCAACTGAAATAAGTCGATATTGATTTTTATTTTATTTATTTCAGCGGTTTTGAAAATGATCCACAAAGGTAATTCAATGTCTTCGTGCAAGACTTAACAAAGGGCTAATTGAGGAATTGTTCTAACTTAAGTAAATATAAAGTAATGTCAATAAATGTCAGGCAGACTTTCAGTAAAATACAATGTAAATAAAATCAATGATGGCCAGCAGCGCCCACAATAAGATATAGAGCATCAAATGCTCACGAATATTATTGATGAGAAAACCCACAACTTTGCGCATAGCGCCCCGCAAACCGTTACAAGAAGAGGGGCTCCGGAACGTCCGAAGCCCGTGGTGGATTATCCGTTAAAACGTGAAAGAGAGAAGGGCGTCAGATCAAACTGCGGTGTAATACCCTGGGCAAACTGCGCGGCAATTTCACCCAGCACCGACGCGAACTTAAAGCCGTGACCGCTCAGACCGGTGATGAGCAATGTGTTCTCATGCCCGGGCAGCGTATCGATAATAAAGTCTTCGTCCGGCGTGTTGTCGTAGGTGCATGCCGCGCCATAGAGTAAGCCACCGACGCCCGGCAGAATATTTCGCAGGAACGAGAAGGCTTCAGAGCCATCCTGTGGGTAGGCGCCAAACGGTTTACGTTCTTCAGGAGAGGAGATGATTTGTCCCCCATTGTGTTTCCCGATTTTGAGCGCGTCTTTATCCGAAGGGAAGCCGTAGAACTGATCGCCGTTGGGTAACTCGCCGGTGAACGCCGGGAATTTATTCTGCGTACTGTAACGGCCATCAGACTGGAACCAGGAGAAGACCTTGCGCACCGGCTGTACGGGCAGGTCTGGCAGCAGACGGGTTACCCAGGTACCGGCACTGATGAGCAATCGGGAGGCCGTGTACTCTCCGTCCAGGGTTGTCACCGTGACGCCGTCAGCGTCATGTTTAATGGCCTCGACCGGGCAATTGAAAAGCTGGGCGCAGCCTGCTTTCGCGGCCAGCGCTATCCATGTTTTTATTGCTGTTTCGCAATGCAACACCCCAGAATGGGCTTCAAAGAGACCAACATAATCGTCCGGGACGGTGATTTCCGGCCAGCGCGACATGATCCCGGCCGCGTCGAGCTTCTCAACGTCCAGGTTAAATGTCTTCGCGCTGCGTTCGACGCTGGCGAGAAAATCAGAGCGGGCAGGACCAAGGTTAATGATGCCTGTGCGTTCGAAAATGCGTTCCTCTGTCTGTTTAGCCAGTTCGTCCCAGAGCACTTGCGCGCGAAGTACCAGCGGGACATAGCGCTCGCCTTCACCATAGGCGTGACGAATGAGGCGAGTATCGCCATGATGACTTCCCTCTGAATGAGGGGGAAGATGGGCATCTATCATCAGAACCTTGAGGCCAGCCTGGGTGGCATAATATCCGGCGGCAGAACCAACGGAGCCGCTACCAATAATAATCAGATCATATTTCATGGGCATCTCTTAAACTAACGCTTTGTTAGCAGAGTAATTAACATCGGGGGCTTATACAAGGGAGAAATAAATAAGGCACCCCGAGGGTGCCTGTAGAGTGAAAAGTGGGCTAAACGCTAATGCCGTTTATACTCATTTTCCTGGTAGTCGCCAGATTCTATTTTTGCGATGCCTGCTTCCAAAATAGAAATAAACTGACGGGCGACGTCTGTCGTAAGCCACAGCGTCTGTCCAACTTCCGCTTCTTCACGGTTCAGCTGATTTGGGGTCTGGTAGTGCAAACGCAGCATCAGTGCATCGTAGCTGTCTACGGTACTGATATCCCAGCCAACGAGTGGGTGGGTCTGGATGACTTCGCTATTCTTTTCCATTATAACCCCCATAATGCGTGTTAGAAGACAACGACTTCGAGGTTCAATGCATGTTTTTCTGAAGCAACTTCAGTATACAAGTAATAAGGGTTCCTAAGGGAAAAATAAACAGCTAGCAACACATTTTTCTGCTTTTTAGGATTGTTCGAACAATAAAACACCATGTTGTTCACGATTTTTAAAGAAGTTGCCGAATTAATTTGAACTTTCTGGATTTTCAGGCGAAAAAAAAGCCGGGGCGACCCGGCAAAAAAACACAATGAGGGAGCAGTGTTAATCTGTGATGAACCAGTCGTCGGCGCTTTCCCACGTTTCCTGCAGGATTTCGGTGATACGCGCTTTATCTTCTTTCGCGCCGCCAATGACGGAGAGGTTGTTTGCGGCCGCGTAACGCACCGTTACGGCACCATCGTTTTCGGGAAAGGTGTTGTTAATACGACGGGATAATTCGCCTGCAAGCGCATCAAGCGCGCCGGCAGGCAGAACGGTAGTTTTGGCTATGGTGACTTCAATACGCATAAATGCCCCCTGTGTAATATACTGTTTATTTATACAGGTATATTATCGGTTTGACAACAAGGGGCACTGATTTTTTAGCGTTTTACCGTCCAGCGAACGGTTTCACCTGCCAGGAATGGGATCAGCGTGTCATCGGTCAGTGGAATGGCTTCCTCAACCTGGCTCTCTTTACGTTCCAGCTCAATGAAGGTCTCATTGACCGGCAACCCATAAAAACGGGGGCCATTGAGTGAGCAGAACGCCTCGAAATGCGGCAGGGCATTCATCTCTTCAAACACGGTTGCATAGCTGGCGAGAGCGGTTGGGGCATTAAAGCAGCCCGCACAGCCGCAGCTTGCTTCTTTGCGATGACGCGCATGAGGTGCGGAATCCGTGCCCAGAAACGCGCGGGAGAAGCCGCTGGCAACCAGTTCGCGCAGCGCCTGCTGGTGAATGTTACGCTTGAGGATCGGCAGGCAGTACAGATGTGGACGTACACCGCCAACCAGCATGTGGTTACGGTTAAACATCAAATGCTGTGGCGTGATGGTGGCGGCGATAAGCTCGTTACCGTCGCGGACATACTCAGCGGCATCTTTGGTGGTGATATGCTCGAAGACCACTTTGAGCGCGGGAAGGCGCTGACGCAGGGGCTCCATCACGGTGTCGATAAAACGGGCTTCACGGTCAAAGATGTCGATCTCGGCATGCGTGACTTCACCGTGAACCAGCAGCGGCATACCCAGTTTCTGCATACGCTCCAGTACCGGCATGATGGCATCAATGCTGGTAACGCCGTGGCTGGAGTTGGTGGTGGCATTGGCCGGATAAAGTTTCGCAGCGGTGAATACGCCTTCGTTAAACCCGCGCTCCACTTCGTTTGGATCCAGGGAATCGGTCAGGTAGCAGGTCATCAGCGGGGTGAAATCATGGCCCGCCGGGACGGCATCCAGAATGCGCTGGCGATACGCCATTGCGGCATCGACGGTGGTGACTGGTGGCACCAGGTTAGGCATGACAATCGCGCGGCCATAAATTTCGCTGGTATAAGGCACGACGGTTTTGAGCATATCGCCATCGCGCAGATGGATATGCCAGTCGTCAGGGCGGCGGATTTTAAGAACCTGGGGTTGTGCAGTCATGGAAGCTCCGGCTTGTCAGGAATCAGTCATTCGGATGGCTGTTTTTGCCGGACACAAATCATAAGCGGAAACGTTTTCGTTTGCACACATTTCCGTAAAAAAAAGGGCGCCTCGGCGCCCTACGGGTTAATCAGTGAAGGGAATAATGATTTCTCCCGGTTTCACCTCTATCCCTTTAGCATACTTTTTCGCAAGCGCTTCACCCTTGCTCTTGTCTTCACTTAAGACATAGGCTGGCTGCTGATTAAAATAGTTACGCAGCGACTGATTCAGATAAGGCATCAGGGTTTGCAGCACAGATTTCATCTTGTCCGGCGTGACTTCCGCATCGACGACTTCCATCTCCTGCAGGTAAATAGCCCCTTTCTCTTTGTTAAAGACCGGCAGCGCTTTCAGCTTCAGCTTGATATTGGCTTTCTGGTTGCCGAAGAGGGAGGTCATATCGAGGTTTGCATCCCCGTTCAGCGTCACTTTGTTTGGCTCTTCACGTCCTATCTGGCTGGTCAGGTTACTGAGGACGATATGCGCATCAGCAAGCCCGGGCACGCCGATGTCTTTTGAAAAGTTGTTATGTTTTTCCAGCGCCTGATTAATTTCCTGTTCACTGACGGTGTATTGCGTAAGCTGGTTACAGCCCACCAGCAGACCGCTGACAATGAATGCAGCGGCAATGACAATTTTCTTCATGGTGTTCCTCAACGAAAAATCGGCGCTTCTGTCCTGTTACGTCAGTATGTCAGTGTGAAATGGCAGAAACCAGCAGAAAAAACTGAGAAGTGAGGCGGGAGGGACCTCCCGCCAGAGGGAAGGGCTACGCGCCCGGTTCGAGCATGCCGCTTGCGCTGCGCTTCTGGCTGAACTGCCACCAGAGGGCCAGCAGCGTCATAAAGCCCACCGCGCCGAGCATCATCCACGGCAGTTCCGGTTGATTCAGCGCTTTGCCTGCATCAAACAGCCAGCCGCCGCCGGCGTAACCCAAAGCCCCACCAAAGGCCAGACCGAGTCGGCTGAACCCCATATAGCTGCCGCGGGCACGCGCATCTGCAAGCGAGGCGCTCAGCGTCTCACGAGCCGGCTCGGCGATGATAGAGCCGATATAGAAGGTGCAAATCAGCGTAAACAGCTGCTGGAGAGAATTCACCAGACCGATGGGCATCATGCTCAGCGTCATTAAAAACAGCCCGGCCATCAGACGATGTTCCAGGCGAAAACGCCGTTCACTCCAGCGGGCAATCGGATAGAGCAGCGTCAGCGAAAGCGCGGCTTCGATGGCGTACATCCATTTCACGGCGGCCGGGGTTCCCGCAATATCATTCACCATGATAGGCAGCATCAGCATCACCTGCACGGCAAGCATGTAGTAACCCGTCAGGGTCAATACGTAGGTGACAAAACGTTTGTCGTGCAGGACGCGGCCCAGCCCTTCGCGTACCGGCGCTTTCACCGTCGACAATTTCCATGCGGGCAGATACAGGCCATTAAAGAGGGCGCACAGAATAAAGAGCACCGCGCCAGCCGCGCAGACCAGACGGAAATCGTACTGCAGCAACCAGCTCCCCAGAAGCGCGCCAATTACCGCGCCCGCGCTGTCCTGCATCATTAAAATCGAGAAGAAACGTCCGCGGTGCTGCGGGCGAATTAACTTCACCACCAGCGCGGTGCGCGGCGGGTCAAACAGGGTTCCGCCGATCCCGGAGAGAAAGCAGGAGAACCACAGAAGCCAGGGCTCATGGGCAACCGCCATCGTGGCAAAGCCTGCCGCACGCAGCAGCATACCGGTCACAATCATCGGTTTCGCGCCGAAGCGGTCAGCAATGGCGCCGCCAAACACCCCAAGGCCTTGCTGGACAAACTGGCGTAAACCCAACGCGATGCCAACCATCAGCGCCGCCCAACCCATTTGATCGACAAAGCGGATCGAGATAAGAGGAAACACGACAAAAAAGCCGAGCACGACCAGCATGTTATCGACTAGCAGGAAATATTTACCCAGGCTCCTCGCCTGTGATACGCGGGACATTTTCCCTCCAGGGAAAACAGGATGGTGAGCACGCTAACATTCTGCGGGGTTACTGCGCGTTTTCCCACCCCTGGGCGTGACAATATTTTTTTATCAAAAGAGCGCTTTGATAGAGAGTTCTCATCGAAAAATGTGAAAAGAGGTCAAAATGGTATGTCACTGTTTTCACAGACGGCGCAGGCACAGGTATAGTAAAGCTAATGGGTCAGCAGAAGTGACGGGAAGGAGTGGTATCGATGTTTGGCTATCGCAGTAATGTGCCAAAAGTGCGTCTGACAACGGACAGGCTGGTCGTTCGTCTGGTGCATGAGCGTGATGCCTGGCGTCTGGCGGATTATTACGCCGAGAATCGCCAGTTTTTAAAACCCTGGGAACCCGTTCGGGATGAGAGCCATTGTTACCCATCCGGCTGGCAGGCGCGCCTCAGTATGATTGCGGAATTTCATAAGCAGGGAAGTGCGTTTTATTTTGCGCTACTGGATCCTGAAGAAAAAGAGATCATCGGCATCGCCAACTTTTCAAACGTCGTACGCGGATCGTTTCACGCCTGCTACCTCGGCTACTCCATCGGTCAGAAATGGCAGGGGCAGGGGCTGATGTATGAAGCATTAACGGTGGCGATCCGTTATATGCAACGCACGCAACATATCCATCGTATTATGGCGAACTATATGCCGCATAATCAGCGCAGCGGTAATTTGCTGGCGCGTTTAGGGTTTGAGAAAGAGGGTTACGCCAAAGACTATCTGCTGATAGATGGAGAATGGCGCGACCATGTCCTCACGGCATTAACCACCCGGGACTGGACAGCGGGTCGCTAAGGAGAAGAGATGAAATATCAGTTAAGCGGTGCAGAAGCGCGCGTCGTCGGATGCCTGCTGGAAAAACAGGTCACGACGCCGGAGCAATATCCGCTCTCTGTCAACGCCGTCATGATGGCCTGCAACCAAAAGACCAACCGCGAGCCGGTAATGAACCTCAGCGAGCATGACGTTCAGGATGTGCTGGATGAACTGGTGAAACGCCATTATCTGCGCACCGTCAGCGGCTTCGGAAACCGCGTCACCAAGTACGAACAACGTTTTTGTAATTCCGAATTCGGCGACCTGAAGTTGAGCGCCGCGGAAGTGGCGGTGATCGCGACCCTTTTACTGCGCGGGGCACAAACTCCCGGCGAACTGCGCACACGGGCTTCCCGTATGCATGAGTTTGCGGATATGCAGGAAGTGGAACAAACCCTGGAAGGGCTTGCAACCCGCGAGGATGGCCCTTACGTGGTGCGTCTGGCACGCGAACCGGGCAAGCGTGAGAGCCGCTATATGCATCTCTTCAGTGGCGAGGTGGATACCGCGACGCTGGCAACGGAACAAGAGTCCACTGTTGTCAGCGGCAGCCTGACGGCGCGCGTGGACGCGCTGGAAGAGGAGGTCGCTGGGCTGAAACAGCGCCTGGACGCACTGCTGGCACATTTGGGAGATTAACAGTGAAAAAATTACGTTTAGGCGTGGTGGGGCTTGGCGGTATTGCGCAGAAAGCCTGGTTACCGGTATTAGGCGCGGCAACGGACTGGACGCTTCAGGGCGCGTGGTCACCTACCCGCGAGAAGGCTGAACGCATCTGCGCAACCTGGCGGATACCATACGCCGCTTCGCTGTCTGATCTTGCCCGCGAGTGCGATGCGGTATTTGTGCATACCTCAACGGCAACGCACTATCAGGTGGTCAGCGAACTGCTGAATGCCGGTGTTCACGTCTGTGTGGATAAGCCCCTGGCGGAGAACGTTCAGGATGCCGAGCGACTGATAGAGCTGGCGGCACGCAAGAACCTGACGCTGATGGTGGGCTTTAACCGCCGCTTCGCTCCGCTTTATCAGCAACTGAAGGCACAGCCGGGCGCGCTGGCCTCTCTGAGGATGGATAAACACCGTACCGACAGCGTCGGGCCAAACGATCTGCGCTTTACGCTTCTCGATGATTATCTGCACGTGGTGGACACGGCGCTCTGGCTGACAAACGGCCAGGCTCAGCTGAAAAGCGGGACCTTGATGACCAACGATCTGGGCGAGATGGTCTACGCCGAGCACCACTTTGCGCTGGAACATCTGCAGGTGACCACCAGCATGCATCGTCGTGCGGGCAGTCAGCGGGAGTTTGTCCAGGCCGTCACTGACGGTGCGCTGTATGACATCACCGACATGCGGGAGTGGCGTGAAGAGAAGGGCAACGGTGTGGTCACGCTTCCGGCGCCGGGCTGGCAGAGCACTCTGGAGCAACGCGGCTTCGCGGGATGCGCCCGTCACTTCATTACCTGCGTGCAAAATCAGACGGTTCCGGAAACCGCCGGTGAACAGGCCATCATGGCGCAACGCATCGTGGAACGGCTCTGGCGAGAGGCCATGAGTGAATAACCCTCTGTAACATCTGCCGATAGTAATTCCCTTAAATCCGGGTAGACTAAGCGCCGATTGTTGGTTTCGCCGGGAGGCTTTTCGCCTACCCGGCCTGCAAATCCGAAGGCCTGCGCAAGCGCAACGCCGTCGGGCATTCATTACGCCTGCTCTGCAGGCGTTTTGCCGTATGGTTGTGGAAATTCACATTAATGAACTTATTAAAATCGCTGGCAGCCGTCAGCTCGATGACCATGTTTTCTCGCGTACTGGGTTTTGCGCGCGATGCCATTGTGGCAAGGGTTTTTGGTGCTGGGATGGCAACGGACGCCTTTTTCGTCGCGTTCAAACTGCCGAATTTATTGCGCCGTATTTTTGCTGAGGGGGCTTTCTCGCAGGCCTTCGTTCCAATTCTGGCGGAATATAAAAGCAAGCAGGGCGAAGATGCTACGCGGGTGTTTGTCGCCTACGTCTCCGGGCTGCTGACGCTGGCGCTGGCTATTGTGACAGTCCTGGGGATGTTGGCTGCGCCCTGGGTGATTATGGTGACCGCGCCGGGGTTTGCCGACACCGCTGATAAATTTGCGCTCACCACTCAGCTGCTGCGCATTACCTTTCCTTATATCCTGTTGATCTCGCTGGCCTCGCTGGTGGGGGCAATCCTCAATACCTGGAACCGCTTCTCCGTTCCGGCGTTTGCGCCGACGTTTTTGAATGTCAGCATGATCGGTTTTGCCCTGTTTGCCGCACCGCATTTCAACCCGCCGGTACTGGCGCTGGCCTGGGCGGTGACCGTGGGCGGCGTCCTGCAGCTGGCATATCAGCTGCCGCATCTGAAGAAAATTGGCATGCTGGTTCTGCCGCGCATTAATTTCCGTGATGCCGGCGCAATGCGCGTCATGAAGCAGATGGGACCTGCAATCCTCGGGGTTTCTGTCAGCCAGATCTCACTTATCATCAATACCATCTTTGCCTCTTTCCTGGTGTCCGGTTCGGTCTCCTGGATGTACTACGCTGACCGTCTGATGGAGTTTCCTTCTGGCGTACTGGGCGTCGCGCTGGGGACGATTCTGCTGCCGTCGCTCTCGAAAAGCTTTGCCAGCGGCAACCATGATGAGTATTGCCGCCTGATGGACTGGGGCTTACGCCTCTGTTTCCTGCTGGCACTGCCAAGCGCGGTGGCGCTTGGGATCCTCGCGAAACCGCTGACCGTCTCGCTGTTCCAGTACGGTAAATTTTCAGCCCATGATGCGTCCATGACTCAGCAGGCGCTGGTGGCGTACTCGGTGGGATTGATGGGGCTGATTGTTGTTAAAGTGCTGGCACCAGGGTTCTACTCCCGTCAGAACATTAAAACCCCGGTGAAGATTGCCCTGGTGACGCTGGTGATGACCCAGTTGATGAACCTGGCGTTTATTGGCCCGCTGAAGCACGCGGGTCTGGCTCTGTCTATTGGTCTGGCGGCCTGTCTGAATGCCGGGCTGTTGTACTGGCAGCTGCGTAAGCAGGATATCTTCACGCCGCAGCCGGGCTGGGCGAGTTTCCTTGTGCGACTGGTTATCGCGGTGCTGGTGATGGCAGCTGCGTTGCTCGGCATGATGCACGTGATGCCGGAGTGGTCGCTCGGCACCATGCCTTATCGTCTGCTGCGACTGATGGCCGTGGTGGGTGTTGGGGTTGTGGCTTACTTTGCCACCCTCGCCGTGTTGGGCTTCAAAGTGAAAGAGTTTGCCCGCCGTACGGCATAAACGCCAAAAGGGGAGTTCACCTTATGGTGCTCCCCACTGCTTGATTTGTCGCTTATGCTTCAAATCGAAATCTTTTTCCCGCCCGAAATACGGGCCGTCGCTGTCTGACCATCCGCACCGTACAGCCCGGTTTCTTTATGCGGTTTTAACACCTCAAGCGCTTGCTGATTACGCTCTATCTGACCTTCAAGCAGCCAGCCGTTATGCTGGTTGAGATCGCGAAGGTGCTGGGTTTTTTCTGTAATAGTCTGCCAGCGCTCAACGATATCGTCGTTAGCACTGCGCTTAGGATCCTGCTCAGCGCGACGTTGCTGCTCAAGGTAATCCAGCGTCGCCAGAAGCGAGCTTTTGTCTTCAGTAATACGCTGCAACGCGCTGCCGTTGATGTGACCGGAAGAGAGGTGCTGTTGCTCAGCGTCCATTACCGTTTTCAGGTCGTTCAGGACAACCGTCATTTGATCCAGTATTTCTGACAGTCGACTCATACGGTTAGTTACTCTGTAAGAAACTCTGCGCTTCCTGAATCAGGGCGTCAGCAATTTTGCTGGTGTCCATTTTCAGCTCGCCGTTACGAATAGCCGTTTTCAGCGCTTCAACGCGTTCCATGTTGATATCGTTGCCGCCTGGCTGCATCAGTTTTGCCTGGGCATCGCTCAGGGTTACGCTGGTGCTGTTAGACGTTGACGGTTTTTCCAGACGCGTTTTCTGCGGCGTAGCGTCATTCGTTTCGCGAGGTTGTACAGCGCTTACCGGCTTCAGGGCTGATGTACGATCAATGCTCATAGTGTTGTCCTCATCGAGGGTTCGCGGCGTTGGCGCCTGACATCATCAATAGTTGAATATTTATCGGCAGCTGCAGCGAAATCTTTAAAAAGATTATAGGTTAATCAGAATATTCCCATCAGAATCGACGGTTCCGCTAACCACCTGCCCTGAAGACATTCTGACGCGGGCATTTTGCGCCACCGCGGCATTGTTTAACGCTTTCCCTTCACTGTTGATACTGAAGCCATCTCCATTGGCCACCACCATCACCTGTTGACCCGCCTTGACGCGCCACGCCTGGCGCAGCATCGATAGCTGTATCGGCTGGCCCGGTGCGACATCACGCAGGCTGACGGCGTCCTGCGCCTGGTTAATTTCAAGCATTGTCCGTGGCGGCAGCTGATCCAGACGGCCGCGCTTCAACGTCACGCTGTTGGCCTGCAGTGCGGTACCCCGGGCAATGGGGACAGCGGCGACAACATAATTGCCTGTCGCCTGGACTGCAACCTGTAAATACCGTTTTTCGTTGGCGCAGCGTGCCAGCACGTTCACGTTCCCCCACAGTCTGGTGGTGCCGGTCACGGTAAATGACGGCTGCTCACAGGAGGGATACAGATTCGGTGGCGTGCGTACCGTGACGACAACTTCATCGCTAAAGCCCGCCAGCTTCTGGGCAAAAAAGGTGTTTAGCTGATCCTGTAAACCATCCGCCTGCACCAGGGGGCTAAAAAGCAAGAAAGTTGCCATCAGGCCACGTTTTAACGTTTGCATCGCAAGTTCCACCGTTTCCAGAATTGAGTGAATTCTACCTGCAGTGGTTTTTCATCAACGCAATAAATAGCGACGCATTTTGCGCTTATTCCGTCGATAAGGCGGATGGGTTGAGATTTAAGCTGTGAACTGAAATTTTGCCATCAGCGGAGGAGACATGCTCGATAAACTCGACGCCGCGTTACGTTTTCAGCAGGAAGCGCTCAATTTACGTGCCCAGCGGCAGGAAATTTTAGCCGCCAATATCGCTAACGCCGATACGCCAGGGTATCAGGCGCGCGATATTGATTTTTCCAGTGAGCTTAAAAAAGTGATGGAGCGTGGACGCGCAGAAGGGAGCGGTGTCGCGCTCGCGCTGACCTCCTCACGCCATATTCCCGCTCAGACGATGACCGCACCAACGACCGATTTGCTTTATCGCATTCCCGACCAGCCTTCACTCGACGGTAACACCGTGGACATGGACCGGGAGCGTACACAGTTTGCCGATAACAGCCTGAAATACCAGACAGGCCTGACCGTTCTCGGCGGACAAATCAAAGGCATGATGAACGTCCTGCAGGGGGGCAACTGATAAATGGCCTTGCTGAATATTTTTGATATCGCCGGCTCGGCGCTTACCGCGCAGTCCAAACGTCTGAACGTAGCCGCCAGTAACCTGGCGAACGCCGACAGCGTGACCGGACCAGACGGTCAGCCTTATCGTGCGAAACAGGTCGTCTTTCAGGTCGATGCGGCGCCAGGTGCGGCCACCGGCGGTGTGAAAGTCTCTGATGTGGTTGAGAGCCAGGCACCGGACAAGCTGGTGTATGAGCCTGGCAACCCGCTGGCGGATGCGAACGGTTACGTAAAAATGCCTAACGTGGATGTGGTGGGTGAGATGGTGAACTCCATGTCGGCGTCACGCAGTTACCAGGCAAACGTCGAAGTGCTTAATACCGTGAAGAGCATGATGCTCAAAACACTCACTCTCGGCCAGTAAAGGAGACATGCATGTCCATCGCCGTAAATGTGAATGATCCCACGAACTCAGGTGTTAATGGCGCCAAAAGTTCGACGGGTTCCAACGCCCTGACGGGCAGTAACGCGTCCGATCTGCAGAGCAGCTTTCTGACGCTGCTGGTGGCGCAGCTGAAGAACCAGGATCCCACCAATCCGATGCAGAACAACGAGCTGACCACGCAACTGGCACAGATCAGTACCGTCAGCGGCATTGAAAAACTCAACACCACCCTTGGCTCCGTTTCCGGTCAGATTGACAACAGCCAGTCTCTGCAGGCTGCGAATCTGATTGGTCATGGGGTGATGATCCCGGGGACCACGATCCTTGCCGGCACCAGCACTACCGAGGGGACGTCAACCACGACCACCACGCCGTTTGGCGTTGAGCTGCAGCAGCCGGCTGACAAAGTGACTGCGACGATCAGCGATGCGAGCGGGGCAGTGGTACGCACCATTGACATTGGTGAGCTGAAGGCAGGCGTACACACCTTTACCTGGGACGGCAGCCTGACCGACGGCACGAAAGCACCAAACGGTTCTTACAAAGTGGCGATCAGCGCCAGCAACGGAACCACCCAACTGGTGGCGCAGCCGCTGCAGTTCGCGCTGGTTCAGGGCGTGATTAAAGGCGCTGGCGGTAACAAACTGGATCTAGGTACCTCAGGTACCACCACGCTCGACGAAGTTCGGCAGATTATCTAAGCCTTAACACTTATCAGGAGTAAGTCATGGCCTTTTCTCAAGCGGTCAGCGGCCTGAATGCTGCGGCCACCAACCTGGATGTCATTGGCAACAACATCGCCAACTCCGCGACCTATGGTTTTAAATCCGGTTCTGCCTCATTTGCAGATATGTTTGCCGGTTCCAAAGTGGGTCTGGGCGTGAAAGTTGCGGGCATCACTCAGGACTTTACCGACGGTACGACGACCAACACCGGTCGTGGTCTGGACGTCGCCATCAGCCAGAACGGTTTCTTCCGTATGGTCGATTCCAACGGCTCTGTGTTCTACAGCCGTAACGGTCAGTTCAAACTGGACGAAAACCGTAACCTGGTGAACATGCAGGGTCTGCAATTAACCGGTTATCCTGTTGCGGGTACCCCGCCAACGGTTCAGACCGGCGCTAACCCGCAGGCGATCAATATCCCAACGACCTTGATGGCGGCGAAATCCACCACCACCGCGTCCCAGCAGATCAACCTGAACTCTACTGACACCGCGCCAACCACGGCCTTTGATCCGACCAACCCTGACAGCTACAACAAAAAAGGGACGGTGACGGTCTTTGACAGCCAGGGTAATGCGCACAACATGAACCTGTTTTACGTTAAAGACGCGACTCCGGCAAACTCCTGGAAAGTCTATGCCCAGGACGGCAGCGTTGCAGGAAGCACGCCATCCCTGGCGACCACGCTGACCTTCAACACCAGCGGCGTACTGACCGGCGGCGGCAGCATCAATATCACTACCGGCACCGTTCCAGGTGCAACGCCAGCCACGTTTGCGATGAGCTTCGCCAATTCCATGCAGCAGAACACCGGCGCCAATAACATCGTGGCAACCAACCAGAACGGTTACAAACCGGGTGACCTGGTGAGCTACCAGATCAACGACGACGGCACCGTGGTGGGTAACTACTCCAACGAACAGACCCAGGCCCTGGGCCAGATCGTGCTGGCTAACTTCGCCAACAACGAAGGTCTGAAGTCTGAAGGCGATAACGTCTGGTCTGCCACCCAGTCTTCCGGCGTGGCGCTGCTGGGTACCGCGGGCTCCGGTAACTTCGGTACGCTGACCAACGGTGCGCTGGAAGCGTCTAACGTGGATCTGAGTAAAGAACTGGTGAACATGATCGTCGCGCAACGTAACTATCAGTCGAACGCGCAGACCATCAAAACCCAGGATCAGATCCTCAACACGCTGGTTAACCTGCGTTAAGCGGCTGACAGGAAAGCGCAATGGATCACGCAATATATACCGCGATGGGCGCGGCAAGCCAGACGCTCAATCAGCAGGCTGTTACTGCCAGCAACCTGGCAAACGCCTCTACACCGGGCTTTCGTGCGCAGCTTAATGCGCTGCGTGCGGTCCCGGTGGAAGGGCTCTCCCTGCCGACGCGTACGCTGGTTACGGCCTCTACGCCGGGTGCGGATATGACGCCAGGCCAGATGGATTACACCTCACGCCCGCTGGACGTTGCCCTGCAACAGGACGGCTGGCTGGCGGTGCAGACCGCTGACGGCGGTGAAGGATATACCCGTAACGGTAACATCCAGGTGAGTGCCACGGGCCAGCTGACGATTCAGGGTCATCCGGTAATGGGTGAAGCGGGTCCGCTGACGGTGCCGGAAGGGTCTGAGCTGACTATCGCGGCCGACGGGACTATTTCGGCATTGAACCCGGGCGATCCGGCCAATACCGTTGCGCCCGTCGGGCGTCTGAAGCTGGTGAAGGCGGAAGGCAAAGAGGTGCAGCGTGGCGATGACGGAATGTTCCGTCTGACCCAGGCGACCCAGGCCACTCGGGGTGCCACGTTACAGGCCGATCCGAGCATCCGCGTGATGTCCGGCGTTCTGGAAGGCAGTAACGTCAAGCCGGTCGAAGCGATGACCGACATGATCGCCAGTGCCCGTCGTTTTGAAATGCAGATGAAGATTATCAGCAGCGTTGATGAAAACGCGGGCAAGGCTAACCAACTTCTGGCTATGAGTTAACAGGACTCCTTATGATCAGTTCTTTATGGATCGCGAAAACTGGCCTCGACGCGCAGCAAACCAACATGGATGTGATTGCCAACAACCTGGCAAACGTCAGCACCAATGGTTTCAAGCGTCAGCGTGCCGTTTTCGAAGATTTGCTTTATCAAACCATCCGCCAGCCTGGAGCGCAGTCTTCTGAACAAACGACACTGCCATCCGGTCTGCAGATTGGTACCGGTGTTCGTCCGGTAGCCACCGAGCGTCTGCATAGCCAGGGCAACCTGTCTCAGACCAACAACAGCAAAGACGTGGCAATCAAAGGCCAGGGGTTCTTCCAGGTGCAGTTGCCTGACGGTACTTCTGCCTATACCCGCGACGGATCGTTCCAGGTCGATCAGAATGGTCAGCTGGTGACGGCGGGTGGTTTCCAGGTTCAGCCTGCGATTACCATCCCGGCGAATGCCCTGAGTATTACTATCGGGCGTGACGGCGTGGTGAGTGTGACGCAGCAGGGGCAGGCCGCACCTGTTCAGGTTGGACAGCTAAACCTGACCACCTTCATGAACGACACCGGTCTGGAAAGCATTGGTGAGAACCTCTACACCGAAACGCAATCCTCCGGTACGCCAAATGAAAGCACCCCGGGCCTCAACGGTGCGGGTCTGTTGTATCAGGGTTATGTGGAAACCTCGAACGTGAACGTTGCGGAAGAGCTGGTGAATATGATCCAGGTCCAGCGCGCGTATGAAATTAACAGTAAAGCAGTGTCGACGACCGACCAGATGCTGCAGAAACTGACGCAACTCTAAGGTGTAGCCCGGTGCGGTCAACGCCGCGCCGGCTCCCTGTTTTCGAAGATGAAGGCAATGCAAAAAAACGCGGCGTTTCGTTATCCGATACTGACTGTTCTGGCTGTCACCCTCAGCGGGTGTGCCTTGATCCCGTCTAAACCTTTAGTGCAGGGTGCGACTACCGCCCAACCCGTTCCTGGCCCGGCGCCAGTGGTGAACGGCTCCATTTTCCAGACCGCGCAGCCAATCAATTATGGCTATCAACCGCTGTTTGAAGATCGCCGCCCGCGTAATGTCGGCGATACGTTGACCATTGTGCTGCAGGAAAACGTCAGCGCGAGCAAGAGCTCGTCGGCGAATGCCAGCCGCGATGGCAAAACCAATTTCGGTTTCGATACCGTTCCACGCTATCTGCAGGGCCTGTTCGGCAATGCGCGTGCTGATGTCGAGGCCTCTGGCGGCAATACCTTTAACGGTAAAGGTGGCGCGAATGCCAGCAATACCTTTAGCGGCACGCTGACGGTGACGGTTGACCAGGTGCTGGTTAACGGCAATTTACACGTTGTGGGTGAAAAACAGATCGCCATCAATCAGGGCACTGAGTTCATTCGTTTCTCGGGCGTGGTTAATCCTCGCACCATCAGCGGCACCAACACCGTTCCGTCCACCCAGGTGGCGGATGCGCGCATCGAGTACGTCGGTAACGGCTACATCAATGAAGCGCAAAATATGGGTTGGCTGCAGCGTTTCTTCCTTAACTTATCGCCGATGTAAGCGAGGTGACCCATGTTTAAATCGATCTTCGCCGTGGCGCTGGCGCTGGTGGCAACGTTTGCCCAGGCTGACCGTATTCGCGATCTCACCAGCGTTCAGGGCGTACGCGAAAACTCGCTGATTGGCTATGGCCTGGTGGTGGGTCTGGACGGAACGGGCGACCAGACCACCCAGACGCCATTCACGACTCAAAGTTTGAACAACATGCTTTCCCAGCTCGGTATTACCGTCCCGGCGGGAACCAATATGCAGCTGAAAAACGTGGCCGCGGTCATGGTCACCGCCTCCTACCCGGCGTTCGCGCGCCAGGGGCAGACAATTGATGTCGTGGTCTCGTCAATGGGTAACGCCAAAAGCCTGCGTGGCGGCACGCTGCTGATGACTCCGCTGAAAGGGGTCGACAGCCAGGTTTATGCGCTGGCGCAGGGGAACATTCTGGTCGGCGGTGCCGGCGCGTCTGCGGGCGGCAGCAGTGTGCAGGTGAACCAGCTGAACGGCGGGCGTATCACCAATGGTGCGATCATTGAGCGTGAACTGCCGACCCAGTTTGGCGCAGGCAACACCATTAACCTGCAACTGAATAATGAAGACTTCACGATGGCGCAGCAGATTGCCGACACCATCAACCGTAGCCGCGGCTACGGCAGCGCCACGGCACTGGATGCCCGTACCGTGCAGATCCGCACCTCTACCGGCAGCAGCAACCAGGTCCGTATGCTGGCTGATATCCAGAATATGGAAGTGAATGTTCCGGTTCAGGATGCCAAAGTGATTATCAACTCGCGCACCGGTTCGGTCGTAATGAACCGCGAAGTGTCGCTCGACAGCTGTGCCGTGGCGCAGGGTAACCTCTCCGTGACGGTTAACCGTTCCGCCAACGTCAGTCAGCCTGATACCCCGTTCGGGGGTGGCCAGACCGTGGTGACGCCACAAACGCAGATTGATTTGCGCCAGAGCGGTGGGTCGCTGCAGAGCGTACGCTCCAGCGCGAACCTCAATAGCGTGGTTCGGGCCCTGAATGCCCTGGGGGCGACGCCGATGGATCTGATGTCGATTCTGCAATCCATGCAAAGCGCGGGCTGTCTGCGCGCCAAACTGGAAATCATCTGATGCTGACCGATAGCAAGCTGTTGACCGGTGCTGCCTGGGATGCCCAGTCGCTCAACGAACTGAAAACCAAAGCAGGTAAGGACCCGGCGGCGAATATCCGCCCGGTCGCCCGCCAGGTGGAAGGGATGTTTGTACAGATGATGCTGAAAAGCATGCGTGAAACCCTGCCGAAAGACGGGATGTTCAGCAGTGATTCAACCCGTCTTTACACCAGCATGTATGACCAGCAGATTGCGCAGCAGATGACCGCCGGGAAAGGCCTCGGTCTGGCTGATATGATTGTCAAACAGACCGAAGCCGCGCAGGGCATCCAGCCGGATGATAAGCCACAGCAGGTGCCGATGAAGTTCGACCTGCAAACGGTGACCAGTTATCAGAATCAGGCCCTGACGCAGATGGTGCGCAAAGCCGTACCGAAGGCCACGAGCACCAGCGATGAGCCACTTTCTGGCGACAGCAAAGACTTCCTGGCGCAGCTCTCGCTGCCGGCACGTCTTGCCAGTGAACAGAGCGGCGTGCCTCATCACCTGATCCTCGCGCAGGCGGCGCTGGAGTCCGGCTGGGGTCAGCGGCAGATCCGTAAAGAAAACGGCGATCCGAGCTTTAACATCTTCGGCGTGAAGGCCACGTCGAGCTGGAAGGGGCCGACCACCGAGATCACCACCACTGAATATGAAAACGGTGCGGCGGTGAAGGTTAAAGCCAAATTCCGCGTCTATAGCTCCTATCTGGAAGCCTTATCCGACTATGTGGGCCTGTTGAGCCGAAATCCGCGTTACACCGCCGTTACACAGGCGGCAACCGCGGAGCAGGGCGCTCAGGCACTGCAGAATGCGGGCTACGCCACCGATCCGAACTATGCGCGTAAGCTCACCAGTATGATTCAGCAGCTGAAATCGATGGGCGAGAAGGTCAGCAAAGCCTACAGCACAGATATCGAAAATCTGTTCTGAAAGTTCTCAAGTCCCGGTGGAGGCTGCCGATAACCTTCATCAGGACTCGTGTCTGAACGTATAAAAGGAACCCCCATGTCCAGTTTGATTAACAGTGCCATGAGTGGCCTCAGTGCTGCGCAGTCGGCACTCAATACCGTCAGTAATAATATTTCAAGCTATAACGTGGCAGGTTATACCCGCCAGACGACAGTGCTGGGCGCGTCAAACAGCACGCTGACCGGCGGTGGCTGGGTAGGTAACGGGGTTTATGTCTCCGGTGTCCAGCGTGAGTATGATGCATTCATTACCAACCAGCTGCGCGCCGCGCAGACCCAGAGCAGCGGCCTGACTACGCGCTATCAGCAGATGTCAAAAATCGACGATGTGCTCTCGGATACCACCAACTCGCTCTCTACCACGCTGCAGGACTTCTTCAAAAGTCTGCAGACGCTGGTGAGTAACGCGGAAGATCCGGCTGCGCGCCAGACGGTGCTGGGCAAAGCGGATGGCCTGGTCAATCAGTTTAAAACCAACGATCAGTATCTTCGCGATCAGGATTCTCAGGTGAATACCGCGATTTCTGCCAGCGTCGATCAAATTAATAACTACGCCAAACAGATTGCGAACCTGAACGATCAGATTTCCCGTCTGACCGGCGTGGGTGCTGGCTCATCACCAAATGACCTGCTCGATCAACGCGATCAGCTGGTGAGCGAACTGAATAAAATTGTCGGTGTTGAAGTTTCTGTGCAGGATGGCGGCACGTATAACGTCTCATTTGGCACCGGTTACAGCCTGGTACAGGGGAGCAAAGCGAACCAGCTGGCTGCGGTGAAATCCAGCGCAGACCCAACCCGTACAACGCTGGCCTATACCGATGATGTTACAGGCAATATCGAAATTCCTGAAAAGCTGATTACCACCGGCACCCTTGGCGGTTTACTCACCTTCCGCTCTGAAGATCTGGATAAAGCGCGTAATAACCTTAACCAGATGGCGCTGGCCTTTGCTGACGCGATGAACAAGCAGCATGAAGCGGGTTTTGATGCTAACGGCGATGCTGGCGGCAAGCTCTTTGACTTTGGCTCGCCTGCGGTTGTGTCCAACAGCAAGAATTCAGGTACCGCCGCGCTGACAGCCTCCGTGGCTGACAGTACTAAAGTCCAGGCAACCGATTATAAGCTGCAGTTCAACGGAACCGACTGGACCATTACGCGTACGTCGGATAAGACCAGTTTCACGATGAGTCCGGATGCGAGCGGCAATCTGTCTTTCGACGGCCTGAATGTCAACGTGAGCGGTACCGCGAATAACAAAGACAGTTTTGTTGTGAAGCCCGTTTCTGATGTCATCGTAAACATGGAACTCAAGTTTAATGATGAGTCCAAACTGGCGATGGCATCGACAAGCGCCGGTGGCGAAAGTGACAACCGCAACGGTCAAAAATTGCTGGATCTGCAAAATAGCAAGCTTGTCGGCGGGAATAAGTCTTTCAATGATGCTTATGCTTCCCTCGTCAGTACCGTTGGTAGCTCAACAGCGGCACTGAAAACCAGCAGCGAAACGAAAGCGAATGTGGCGACGCAGCTAACCAAACAGCAGCAGTCGATCTCAGGGGTAAACCTTGACGAAGAGTATGGCAATTTGCAGCGCTATCAGCAGTATTACCTCGCTAATGCGCAGGTTTTACAAACTGCCAGCTCGCTCTTTGATGCAATCATTAATATTCGCTAAGGCTGAGGTGAAACATGCGTATTAGCACCCAGATGATGTACGACCAAAACATGCGCGGGATCACCGATTCCCAGAGCAAGTGGTTGAGTTATGGTGAACAAATGTCCACCGGCAAGCGTGTCAATCGCCCGTCGGACGATCCTATCGCGGCGTCGCAGGCTATTGTTCTGTCACAATCACAGTCACAAAATAGCCAGTTTGCGTTGGCAAGATCGTTCGCATCACAAAAAGTTTCTCTCGAAGATAATGTGCTTAACCAGGTCACTGCCGCTATCACCAGTGCTAAAGAGAAATTAGTCTATGCCGGAAACGCGACCTTAAGTGATGACGATCGCCTGTCGCTGGCGAGCGATTTGCAAGGTATTCGCGACCAATTGATGAACCTCGCAAACACCGCGGATGGTAATGGTCGGTTTATTTTTGCCGGCTTTAAGACTGAAGTGCCACCGTTTGATTCCGTTACCGGTGATTACAAAGGCGGAACTGAGGCTATTTCGCAGCAGGTTGATACCGCGCGTAATATGGTCATTAGCCACACGGGTCAGCAGATCTTCGAAAGCATCACCAGTAACGCCAAAGAACTGCCTGGTGGCGGATATGGCGAGACGAACATGTTCAAGATCCTCGATACGGCGATTACCGCGCTTAAGGTTCCCGTCGATACCGACTCTGCTGCAGCTGAAGCACAGGGGAAAATCATTTCTGATGCTCAAACCGGCATCACAAATACCCAGAACAACATTCTTACTGTCGCTGCTGATGTAGGTACCAAGATGAACGAGCTTGAAAAGCTGGATAACCTTGGTGACGATCGTGCACTGGGCCAGACTAAGCAGATGAGCGACCTGGTTGATGTGGACTGGAACGCAGCGATCTCCTCTTACACCATGCAGCAGGCCGCGCTGCAGGCATCTTATAAAGCGTTTAGCGATATGCAGGGCATGTCCCTGTTCCAGCTGAACAGATAACATCTTGACCTCTTGGAACATGTCTTGAAACTGGGCATGTTTTACTGCCCAATCCGTGTGGATTGGGCATTTTTTTTACGCGATTTCTGCCGGTGCGGAGGCGACGCGTGCACTTTCAATCAGACGTATTGCCAGCGCAATGACACCGCATACCGTTGCCAGGGCAACCACGCCCGTCCAGCCAGCCAGCGTGTAGATTTTACTCCCCGCAGCCGAACCCAGCGCCATGCCGATAAAGACCACCGTAAAGAGCAGGGCATTAACACGCCCCCTGGCCTGAGGCTCAAGGCTATAGACCAGATTCTGGTGCGCCACCAGACTGGACTGCAGGCCCAGATCAAACCCGATGGCTGAGACAGCAATCAGAATCAGTTGTCCATGAAGACCCAGCGCGGGCATCAGGAACATCAGGGCAAACGAGACGGTAACCAGTGCTGCGCCAAGCTGCGTGACTTTTCCGGCGCCCAGCTTGTCCGCCAGACCTCCCGCCAGCGGGGCGGCTAAGGCCCCCGCGGCCCCGGCAATACCATAACCACCCGCGACGGCGCTCCCCAGGTGATAGCGCTCCAGCAGCATGACCGCCAGCGTTGACCAGAAGGCGCTAAAGGCAATCGACAGAAAACCTTGTGCCAGTGCTGCACGACGCAGAGCCGGATAACGACGCCACAGATGTTCCATTGAGCGCATCAGGGCGGGATAACTCAGCGTGGAGTGAATGGCAAAACGCGGGAGTACCCGCCACATCACCGCCCCAATAAATGCGATGCTTACAGCGGCCAGCTGATACATGACGCGCCAGCCAAAAGCTTCACCCACCACACCGCTGACGGTTCGCGACAGCAAGATGCCCATCAGCAACCCTGTCATCACGGTTCCCACGGTTTTTCCCTGTTTCCCTTCGGGGGCGAGGATAGCCGCTGCGGGAACGATATCCTGTGCCATGGTCGCGGCCATGCCAATCAGCAGGCTTGCCAGCAGCAGTGAGTGCTGCTGCCCGGTCAGGCTGCAGCCCAGCAGAAACAGTGCCAGGGCGGCGCTTTTTATCAGGATTAACGTCCTGCGGTCGTGACGATCGCCAAGCGGCAACAGAAAAAGAATACCGAGCGCGTAGCCTGCCTGGGTCAGCGTCGGGACCAGCCCCATCCCTTCAATACTAAGATGAAGGTCGGCGCCTATCAGCGGCAGCAGCGGTTGCGCGTAGTAAATGGATGCGACGCTAAAGCCAGCACCCAGAGCCAGCATAAAAATCACCCAGCGACTGGCGGCATGGGGAGCAGTTGTTGTGTTCATAAGACGTTCCTCACTCATAATGTGCCGCTATTTTTTATCACTACGCCTTGCGACGGTAGAGGGCCTGGTGGTAAAACGCTTATACGTTTGGCGTATAGCAGGGAAAATGATGAAGCGAGTTGAGCGTATAGACAGGGTGGAACTCATGCGCACATTTGTTCGTATTGTGGAAAGCGGATCGCTATCCGGGGCGGCAAGACTGCTTGCGACGAGCCAGGCCACGGTGAGCCGCCGCCTTCAGTCTCTGGAAACGCTGCTGGGGGTACGGCTTTTATTGCGAACCACCCATGCAACAAAACTTACCGATGACGGCGAGCGCTGCTATCAACATGCCCGGCGGGTCATTGATAGCTGGCTGGCACTGGAAGATGAAATCGGCCAGACGGAGGACGAGCCGGTCGGCGTGTTACGGGTACGCGCACCGCACGCCTTTGGGCAGGATCAGCTTCTGAGGCCGTTAACGGAGTTTTTGCAGCGTTATCCTCAGCTGTCGGTGGAGTGGATGCTCAACGATAAGTCGGTGGATTTTCTGAGCGACAATCTGGATTGTGCTATTCGAGTTGGCGCAGAGGTGGATCCGGCAACCGTCTCCGTGCTGTTGGCGGAAGTGCCACGCTGTGTGGTAGCTTCGCCTGCGCTGCTGGACCAGTTTGCGCCGGTTCACACACCGGAGGATCTGCAGGCGCTTCCCTGGATTGCCATCAGCACGTTCTATCAGCGACATGTGGAGTTGTGGGATGATCTTGCGCAGGTAAAACGCATCTCCATTGCGCCACGGCTAAGCACGGATAGCCTGCATGTTGCGCGCAATACCGCCCTGACAGGATTAGGGGTGGCGATGGTTTCAAGCTGGACGGTCAAGCAGGATATCCAGGATGGGCGCTTAGTGCATTTGCTTCCACAGTGGCAGCCCGCCGCGCTCCCGGTTCATCTGGTTTATCCGTGGTCGCGTTATTATCCGGCGCGTTTACGCCGTTTTCTGGAGATGATGAAGAGGGTGATGCCGGACATTGCGGGTATGAGAAAGCCGGCACGCGAGCAATAAAAAAGCCGACCCGAAGGTCGGCTTTTTACGCTATGTGTCGTTACTCAACAGACTGCGGACGGGTAGCCGGTGCCGTCGCCTGATGCGTTGCACTGTGGCCACCGGCAGAGCCTTTACCGTCAAAGTTGAACGCAGGGCGGACCCAGTCACTGTGACGCGGCGCTTCCGGCACATATTCCGGCGCTGGTGCGCGAGTCATCGGGGCTGTCGCAACGTGAGCAGGGGCCGGAGCGGTGATTACCGGCTCGGCTTTCACTTCTGGCTCTTCTGCTTTCGCGGCTTCACGCACCGGTTCGACGTCAATTTCAACGTCCTGAACCACGTCTTCAGTCACGGTTTCGACAACCACGTCCGGGGTCTCTTCTACCGCTGCTGCTGGCTGAACCTCAGCAACAACGTCTTCAGCGACCACGGTGTCTTCTTCAGCAATAAGCTGCGGTGCGGCGTCAACCGGCGCGGCAATCACTTCTGGGTGCGTGGTTTCAACGTCTACTGCATGAGGCGCTTCTGACTCAACGGCCTGTGGCTCAACCACGATAGCGGCTTCATTTACCGCTTCTTCAGTTGCGGCTACCGGGGCAATCACCTCTTCGGTGACAGCCTGTTCTTCCACAACCTGCTCCTGACGAGCAACCGGGTAGCGGATCCAGACTTTACCGGATGCCATTTCAGGAGACGCGCACGCTACGGTTAATGGCATTGGCGACTGTGTCGGGTAACGCTCATCGCGATAACGACGACGACGTTGACCGCTGACGCGCAGGTGACGCGGAGAACGGCGTGAACGACGTGGCATACCCGCGTTATCACGGCCTTCACCGTTATCGTCTTGCTCAGCGTTGTTTTCGACGACGGCTGGCAGATCCACTTTCGCCAGTTGAGTGCCTGGTGCAGTGTCACTTGCTTCTGCAGGGACGATGACGGTCTCTTCCACCGGCAGGGCACCTACACGCACTTTCTGTGACAGCTGGCGCTGCTTACGACGCGGCATAACCTGAGTACGTTCTTCCTGCTCGCTATCCTGCTGTTCAACAGGCTCTTCGCGGTTCAGGTTTTTGACTTCCTGCTGCGCCTGGCGCTTCTCGTCGTTACGGCGACGGCTACGCTCACGGCGTGGCTGCTGCTCGTCGCGCTGTTTGCTCTTCTCTGACTCATCGCCCGCCTGCTGGCGAATTTCACGATCTTCAACATTCTGCGGTTGCTTCTCGCGACGGTTGCGACGGTTGTCTTCGCGTTGCTCACGACCCTCATTATTGTCCGAACGGTTGTCACGGCGTTCGTTACGGTCATTACGATCGTTACGGTCACGGCGGTTGTTCTGACGTTTACGACGGTCCTGCTGACGTTCAGGTTTCGCTTCTTTCGGTGCTTCTTTCGGTTGCTCAGGCTGCTGGACTTCTTCGCCTGCAAACATCTTCTTCAGCGCACCGAAGAGGCGGCTCAGCAGACCCGGTTGTTCTGGCTGGGCTTTGACCGCAACGGCTTCTGGTTTTTGCGCAACCGGTTTGGTCACGGGTTTTTCCAGTGCCGTTTCTGGCGGAGCTTCAGGCATGATGAAAGTCGCTAAGGCTGGCTGCTCTGGCAGTTTGCGTTCGGCAGGTTCTTCATCGGAAGGCAGCGCCATCTCTTCTTCATGCAGCTTAGGCAGCAGATAGCTGAGCGTGCTGGTCTCTTCACCCTTACGGACACGCAGCACGTGGTAGTGCGGGGTTTCCATCTGATCGTTAGGCACGATGATGCAGCGAACATCGCCCTGGCGTGATTCAATTGCGCTGACGGCCGCACGTTTTTCGTTCAGCAGGTAGGACGCAATTGGCACAGGAACAATGGCATGAACCTCTTTGGTGTTCTCTTTCAGCGCTTCTTCTTCAATCAGACGCAGAATAGAGAGGGACAGAGATTCGTTATCACGAACGGTACCGGTACCGGAGCAGCGCGGACAGACGTGATGGCTGGATTCACCGAGTGAAGGGCTCAGACGCTGACGGGACATCTCCAGCAAGCCGAAGCGTGAGATATGGCTAATCTGGATACGAGCACGATCCTGACGTACCGCTTCGCGCAGACGGTTTTCAACCGCACGCTGGTGGCGAACAGGGGTCATGTCGATAAAGTCGATAACAATCAGACCACCCAGGTCGCGCAGGCGGAGCTGGCGGGCGATTTCATCAGCGGCTTCAAGGTTGGTATTGAAGGCGGTCTCTTCGATATCACCGCCGCGCGTAGCACGTGCGGAGTTGATGTCGATGGCGGTCAGCGCTTCGGTCGTATCAATAACGATAGAACCACCGGATGGCAGACGCACTTCACGCTGGAAAGCGGATTCAATCTGCGATTCGATCTGATAATGGCTGAACAGCGGGATTTCACCGGTGTACAGTTTGATTTTGCTGGTGAAATCCGGACGACCCAGCGCAGCGATGTGCTGGCGCGCCAGCTCAAGCACTTTCGGGTTATCGATCAGAATCTCACCGATGTCCTGACGCAGGTAGTCACGGAAGGCACGCACAATCACGTTGCTTTCCTGGTGAATCAGGAACGGCGCTGCGCGGCTTTCTGCCGCTTTCTGGATTGCTTCCCAGTGCTTCAGACGGAAGCTTAAGTCCCACTGCAGCGCTTCGGCAGATTTGCCGACGCCAGCGGTACGCACGATAAGCCCCATGCCGTCAGGCAGCTCAAGACTTGCCAGCGCTTCTTTCAGCTCGGTACGGTCATCACCTTCGATACGGCGAGAGATACCACCGGCACGCGGGTTGTTTGGCATCAAAACCAGATAACTTCCCGCAAGACTGATAAAGGTGGTCAGTGCGGCACCTTTGTTGCCACGCTCTTCTTTATCAATCTGAACAATGACTTCCTGACCTTCACGCAGCACATCTTTGATGTTTGGGCGGCCATGGGAGTTATAGTTTGCAGGGAAATATTCGCGGGCGATTTCTTTCAGAGGGAGGAAACCGTGACGCTCAGCACCGTAATCGACAAATGCAGCTTCAAGGCTTGGTTCAATGCGGGTGATTTTACCTTTGTAAATGTTCGCTTTTTTCTGTTCGTGTCCAGGACTTTCGATATCCAGATCGTACAGGCGCTGCCCATCCACAAGGGCGACACGCAACTCTTCTTGCTGAGTTGCGTTGATTAACATTCTTTTCATCGTAACTTACTCGTTATTCTTACATTGACGACAAAGCTGCGGGCAAGGTGACGCTTTCCGGGGTATGAACCGATGGCCTCGTGTCTATTCACGTCGCCAACCTCACGGTTGTCGCTCGCTTAAGAGGCGCAGAGTGTCGGTTGCCTGTATTTCATACGGAAACACAGCGCAATTATCAGGGGAATTGCCTGGGTAGAACTCTCCAGAGAACAATCCTTATACCGGGAAGTACTGCAACCCGCAGCCCGCTAACTGCCTGAAAGATCAATACGTCTTACGCCATTGCTGCGTGGATGATCGGTCAGACAAAATTGGTCATTCCGTCGAGATCCTTACTTAACCAGGATTTAACACGGAAAACGAGTTCATTATTCCACTGCTCGCCGGGTTATAGCAAGATGACTTTTACCAATTATCACCCGGTTACTCACAGTTTCTTCACTTCAAGGTGGTGATTGGTTTAATAACCACCAAATCGATTGCGTGAAACAGGGGACAGGCCGGATAAAAGTAAATATAAGCATAGAAAAATGAGTGGCGCTAATGGCTGACGATATTTAGAATCGCCAACCATGAAAACAGAGACTCCAGCCGTAAAAATGGTTGCCATCGCGGAAGACGACGCGGGGCAACGTATCGATAACTTTTTGCGCACCCAACTCAAAGGCGTGCCAAAGAGCATGATTTACCGCATCCTGCGCAAGGGTGAAGTGCGGGTTAACAAAAAACGCGTGAAGCCTGAGTACAAACTCGAAGCCGGTGATGAAGTGCGTATCCCGCCGGTCCGTGTTGCGGAACGCGAAGAAGAGGTCGTTTCACCCAGGTTGCAGAAAGTGGCCGCCCTGAGTGACGTTATCCTTTATGAGGATGATCATATCCTGGTGCTGAATAAACCGTCAGGTACCGCTGTCCATGGCGGGAGTGGTCTCAGCTTTGGTGTGATTGAAGGCCTGCGTGCGCTGCGTCCTGAAGCCCGTTTCCTTGAACTGGTTCACCGTCTCGATCGCGATACCTCCGGCGTGCTGCTGGTCGCAAAAAAACGTTCTGCGTTGCGTTCCCTGCATGAGCAGCTGCGTGAAAAAGGGATGCAGAAGGATTATCTGGCGCTGGTTCGCGGCCACTGGCAGTCCCACGTTAAGGCGGTGCAGGCACCTTTGCTGAAGAATATTTTGCAAAGCGGTGAGCGCATTGTACGTGTGAATCAGGAAGGGAAGCCGTCTGAGACGCGTTTCAAAGTGGAAGAGCGCTATGCGTTCGCCACGCTGGTGCGCTGCAGCCCGGTAACCGGCCGTACCCACCAGATCCGCGTACATACTCAGTATGCCGGTCATCCGATCGCATTTGATGACCGCTATGGCGACAGGGAGTTTGATAAGCAGTTGGCGGGCACCGGGTTATCACGCCTGTTCCTGCATGCGGCGGCACTGACGTTCACTCACCCGAATACCGGCGAAACAATCCGCATTGAAGCCCCCCTTGATGAGCAGTTAAAACGCTGCCTGAAGGTGCTGCGCGGCTGATTTGGCTGGCACTTACCGGCCTGAGGTCTCCCAGGCCGGTAAGTGATGCATCAACCGTAATACTCACATCTTCAGCGGATTACACTCCTCGCGTCTGAGCATCTGGCACAATGCTATCAGCGGCAACCCAACCAGCGTGTTCGGGTCACGTCCGTCCAGCTTGTCGAACAGGGCAATCCCCAGACCTTCACTTTTGAAGCTTCCGGCGCAATTGAGCGGTCGCTCCCGACGCACATAGTCGGCGATTTCCTGCTCACTAAGATGGCGAAAATGGACGTCGAAAGGTTCGCATTCGGTTTGCAGGTGACCCGAGGCGGAGTTGTAGAGTGCCAGACCCGTATAAAAGGTGACGATATTGCCCCGCGCTTGCATAAGCTGCTGGCAGGCATTCGCTTCAGTGTGCGGCTTTCCGGTGATAGCACCGTCCAGCACACAAACCTGATCGGAGCCTATAATCAAATGCGAAGGGTAGCGTGCGGCAAGTGATTGCGCTTTCTCCTTCGCAAGACGGGTGACCAGGTGACGTGGTGATTCGCCCGGCTGTGGCGTCTCGTCAACCTCCGGCGCCGCGCATTCAAACGGGATCCCGAGCTTTTCCAGCAACATTCGGCGGTAGGGTGAGGTGGAGGCAAGAACGAGATTTGGCATATTTTTATCACCAGATATAGCGTATCGATGCCAGCCATTTTAAACTACAGGCCGCAATGTGTGCGAATAATTGGCAAAAGGCAGCTGTGGTTGCCTTTTTCTTTGACTATATGACGTTACAAAGTTAATATGCGCGCCCTATGCAAAAGGTAAAATTACCCCTGACTCTTGATCCGGTTCGCACGGCTCAAAAACGCCTCGATTACGAAGGTATTTATACTTCCGATCAGGCTGAGCGTGTCGCCGAATCCGTAGTCAGTGTGGACAGTGATGTAGAATGCTCCATGTCGTTCGCTATCGATAACCAGCGTCTCGCCGTTTTAACCGGTGATGCAAAGGTGACGGTAACCCTCGAATGTCAGCGTTGCGGGAAACCGTTTGTACAGCATGTTCACACAACGTATTGTTTCAGTCCGGTCCGTTCTGACGAACAGGCTGAAGCACTCCCGGAAGCGTATGAACCGATTGAAGTTAATGAATTCGGTGAAATCGATCTTCTGGCTCTGGTTGAAGATGAAATCATCCTCTCCTTGCCAGTCGTTCCGGTGCATGAATCTGAACACTGTGAAGTGTCCGAGGCGGACATGGTCTTTGGGGAACTGCCTGATGAAGCGCAAAAACCAAACCCATTTGCCGTATTAGCCAGCTTAAAGCGTAAGTAATTGAGGAGTAAGGTCCATGGCCGTACAACAGAATAAACCAACCCGTTCCAAACGTGGCATGCGTCGTTCCCATGACGCGCTGACTGCAGTTACCAGCCTGTCTGTAGACAAGACTTCTGGTGAGAAACACCTGCGTCACCACATCACCGCTGACGGTTTCTACCGCGGCCGCAAGGTTATCACTAAGTAATCACGCGTCAGCGTGATTAGGCTTAGTGAGGATTTCCCCGTGCAAACGGGGAATTTACCGAACCAGGCTGTGACGATACCTTGACACGTCTAACCCTGGCGTTAGATGTCATGGGAGGGGATTTTGGCCCTTCCGTGACAGTGCCTGCAGCTTTGCAGGCACTGAATTCTAATTCGCAACTCACACTTCTTTTAGTCGGCAATCCCGACACAATCACGCCATTACTTGCAAAAGCTGACTTCGAACAACGTTCGCGTCTGCAGATTATTCCTGCGCAGTCAGTTATTGCCAGTGATGCACGTCCATCGCAGGCGATTCGCAATAGCCGGGGCAGTTCTATGCGAATGGCGCTGGAGCTGGTGAAGGAAGGACGCGCGGAGGCTTGCGTCAGTGCGGGAAATACCGGCGCGCTGATGGGGCTGTCGAAATTGTTGCTCAAACCTATTGAAGGTATTGAGCGTCCGGCGCTGGTGACGGTATTACCGCATCAGCAGAAGGGCAAGACCGTGGTGCTCGATTTGGGTGCTAACGTCGATTGTGATAGTACAATGCTGGCTCAGTTTGCCGTGATGGGGTCGGTGCTGGCAGAAGAAGTGGTCGGGATAAACAATCCCCGTGTTGCGTTATTGAACATCGGTGAAGAAGAGACCAAAGGCCTGGACAGCATTCGCGAAGCTGCCGAATTGCTCAAACAGGTTCCCTCCATCAACTATATTGGTTATCTCGAAGCCAATGAGTTGCTGACGGGGAAAACGGATGTTCTGGTGTGTGATGGCTTCACCGGGAACGTAACGTTGAAGACCATGGAAGGGGTCGTGCGAATGTTTCTCTCACTGCTTAAATCGCAGGGAGAAGGCAAAAAAAGCGCCTGGTGGTTGATTTTATTAAAGCGTTGGTTACAAAAAAGCCTGACGCGGCGATTCAGTCACCTCAACCCCGACCAGTATAATGGCGCCTGTCTGTTAGGATTGCGCGGCATTGTGATTAAGAGTCATGGTGCCGCCAATCAGCGAGCATTTACTGTCGCCATTGAACAGGCAGTGCAGGCGGTGCAGCGACAAGTCCCTCAGCGGATTGCCGCTCGCCTGGAATCTGTATTAGCTAAAAGTGACTGAGCGTACATGTATACGAAGATTTTAGGTACCGGCAGCTACCTGCCAAAACACGTGCGTACCAACGCCGATCTTGAAAAAATGGTAGATACGTCTGACGAGTGGATTGTCACGCGCACAGGTATCCGTGAACGTCGTATTGCCGCGCCAGACGAAACCGTTTCGACCATGGGTTACGAAGCCGCGCAGCGTGCTATCGAAATGGCGGGCATTGATAAAGATCAGATTGGCTTGATCGTGGTTGCCACGACCTCTGCCACGCATGCCTTCCCAAGCGCAGCGTGCCAGGTGCAAAACATGCTCGGCATTAAAGGCTGCCCGGCATTTGACGTTGCTGCAGCGTGCGCTGGGTTCACCTATGCGCTGAGCGTTGCCGATCAGTATGTTAAATCCGGTGCCGTGAAATATGCGCTGGTCATCGGTGCTGACGTGCTGGCACGTACCTGCGATCCAACCGATCGTGGGACGATCATTATTTTTGGTGATGGTGCGGGCGCGGTACTGCTCGGTCAGTCCGAAGAGCCGGGCATCATCTCTACGCATCTGCATGCCGATGGCAGCTACGGCGAATTACTGACCCTGCCTAACGCCGATCGCGTTAATCCGGATAACGCTATTTACCTGACGATGGCCGGTAATGAGGTGTTCAAGGTGGCGGTGACTGAGCTTGCGCACATTGTCGATGAAACGCTGGAAGCGAATAACCTTGACCGCTCCGCACTCGACTGGCTGGTGCCGCATCAGGCGAACCTGCGCATCATCAGCGCGACCGCTAAAAAGCTGGGCATGTCGATGGATAATGTTGTGGTGACGCTGGATCGTCACGGCAATACCTCTGCGGCGTCAGTACCGTGCGCATTTGATGAAGCGGTACGTGACGGACGAATCAAACGGGGCCAGTTGGTCTTGCTTGAAGCCTTTGGTGGCGGGTTCACCTGGGGTTCCGCGCTGGTTCGTTTCTAGTATAAGGATTAAATAATGACGCAATTTGCTTTTGTGTTCCCGGGCCAGGGTTCTCAGGCCGTTGGGATGTTGTCTGAAATGGCAGCAAAGTATCCGGTTATCGAAGAGACTTTCCGTGAAGCTTCCGCTGCGCTGGGTTATGATTTGTGGGCGCTGACCCAACAGGGACCGGCCGAAGAGCTGAACAAAACCTGGCAGACTCAGCCAGCGCTGTTGACGGCGTCCGTTGCGCTGTGGCGTGTCTGGCAGCAGCAGGGCGGTAAAGCGCCAGCGCTGCTCGCGGGCCATAGCCTGGGTGAATACTCTGCTCTGGTGTGTGCCGGTGTTATCGCGTTTGCTGACGCGGTGCGTCTGGTTGAACTGCGCGGTAAGTTCATGCAGGAAGCAGTACCTGAAGGCACCGGTGGCATGTCTGCTATCATCGGCCTCGATGACGCTGCGATTGCAAAAGCGTGTGAAGAATCCGCTGAAGGTCAGGTGGTGTCTCCCGTTAACTTCAACTCGCCAGGCCAGGTGGTTATCGCCGGTCATAAAGACGCGGTTGAACGTGCTGGTGCAGCCTGTAAAGCTGCAGGCGCGAAACGCGCTCTGCCGCTGCCCGTCAGCGTACCGTCCCACTGCGCACTGATGAAACCTGCTGCCGATAAACTGGCCGTTGAGCTTGAAAAAATTACTTTTAACACACCGACAATCTCCGTTGTGAACAACGTCGATGTGAAATGCGAAACCTCGCCGGACGCTATCCGTGATGCGCTGGTTCGCCAGCTCTACAGCCCGGTACAGTGGACCAAAACCGTTGAGTTTATGGCCTCTCAGGGCATTGAGCATCTGTATGAAGTCGGCCCAGGTAAAGTCCTCACCGGTCTGACAAAACGTATTGTTGACACCCTGACTGCTTCGGCAATTAACGAGCCGGACGCGATGTCAGCGGCACTCTCGCAATAAAAGAGGAATACCATGAGTTTTGAAGGAAAAATTGCCCTGGTCACTGGCGCAAGCCGCGGTATCGGGCGTGCAATTGCTGAAACACTGGTTGCGCGCGGCGCGAAAGTGATTGGTACAGCAACCAGCGAGAATGGCGCTAAGGCCATCAGCGAGTATCTGGGTGCGAACGGTAAAGGTCTGGTTCTGAATGTGACCGAACCTGCATCTATCGAATCTGTTCTGGAAAATATTCGCGCAGAATTTGGCGAAGTGGATATTCTGGTAAATAATGCCGGGATCACTCGTGATAACCTGTTAATGCGAATGAAAGACGACGAGTGGAACGATATCATCGAAACCAACCTGTCATCTGTATTCCGTCTGTCAAAAGCGGTAATGCGCGCTATGATGAAAAAGCGTCATGGTCGTATTATCACTGTCGGTTCTGTGGTTGGTACCATGGGAAATGCTGGTCAGGCTAACTACGCTGCGGCGAAAGCAGGTCTGATCGGTTTCAGTAAGTCGCTGGCACGTGAAGTTGCGTCCCGCGGTATTACTGTAAACGTTGTTGCTCCGGGCTTTATTGAAACGGACATGACGCGTGCGCTAACTGATGAGCAGCGTGCGGGTACGCTGGCAGCTGTTCCAGCGGGCCGCTTAGGCGACCCTAAAGAAATTGCCAGCGCGGTTGCATTTTTAGCCTCTGACGAAGCGGGTTACATCACTGGTGAAACCCTCCACGTCAACGGCGGGATGTACATGGTTTAATCACGATGAAAAATATTTGCGTTATTAGGGCGAATGGCCTCAAAATAACGTAAAATCGTGGTAAGAACTGCCGGGATTTAGTTGCAAATTTTTCAACATTTTATACACTACGAAAACCATCGCGAAAGCGAGTTTTGATAGGAAATTTAAGAGTATGAGCACTATCGAAGAACGCGTTAAGAAAATTATCGGCGAACAGCTGGGCGTTAAGCAGGAAGAAGTTGTGAACTCCGCTTCCTTCGTTGAAGACCTGGGCGCAGATTCTCTTGACACCGTTGAGCTGGTAATGGCTCTGGAAGAAGAGTTTGATACTGAGATTCCGGACGAAGAAGCTGAGAAGATCACCACCGTTCAGGCTGCCATTGATTACATCAACGGTCACCAGGCGTAAGTGAACATCTCCAGGCGGTCATTCGACCGCCTGAGTTTTATCTTTTTTGTCCCACGAATCCCTTTTTTATCCCTCCCTGGAGGACAAACGTGTCTAAGCGTCGTGTAGTTGTGACCGGACTTGGCATGTTGTCTCCTGTCGGCAATACCGTAGAGTCCACCTGGAAAGCTCTCCTTGCCGGTCAGAGCGGCATCAGCCTAATCGACCATTTCGATACTAGCGCCTATGCAACGAAATTTGCTGGCTTAGTAAAGGATTTTAACTGTGAAGAGATCATCTCGCGCAAAGAACAGCGCAAGATGGATGCCTTCATTCAATATGGAATTGTCGCTGGCGTTCAGGCCATGCAGGATTCTGGCCTTGAAATTACGGAAGAGAACGCAACCCGTATCGGTGCCGCTATCGGTTCCGGGATTGGCGGTCTGGGTCTGATCGAGGAAAACCATACATCTCTGATGAATGGCGGCCCGCGTAAAATCAGCCCGTTCTTCGTTCCGTCCACGATTGTTAATATGGTGGCAGGTCATCTGACCATCATGTTCGGCCTGCGTGGGCCAAGCATTTCTATCGCTACCGCATGTACCTCTGGCGTGCATAACATCGGCCAGGCCGCGCGCATGATTGCGTACGGCGATGCAGATGCTATGGTTGCGGGCGGTGCGGAAAAAGCCAGTACTCCGCTGGGAGTGGGTGGCTTTGGTGCAGCGCGTGCGCTGTCTACCCGCAACGATAACCCGCAGGCGGCAAGCCGTCCGTGGGACAAAGACCGTGACGGTTTCGTGCTGGGTGACGGTGCGGGTATGATCGTACTTGAAGAGTACGAACATGCTAAAAAACGTGGCGCGAAGATTTATGCTGAAGTTGTCGGCTTCGGGATGAGCAGCGATGCATACCACATGACGTCACCACCAGAAAATGGTGCGGGCGCCGCGCAGGCAATGGCCAACGCGATTCGCGACGCGGGTCTTACCCCGGAGCACATCGGTTACGTTAACGCGCACGGTACTTCTACGCCTGCAGGCGATAAAGCAGAAGCTCAGGCTGTTAAGTCTATCTTCGGCGAATACGCCAACCGCGTGCTGGTGAGCTCCACGAAATCCATGACCGGTCACCTGTTGGGTGCGGCGGGTGCAGTAGAGTCTATCTACTCTATCCTTGCGCTGCGCGATCAGGCTGTTCCGCCAACCATCAACCTGGATAATCCGGATGAAGGTTGTGACCTGGACTTCGTTCCTCACGAAGCGCGTCAGGTAAGTGGTATGGAGTACACCCTGTGTAACTCCTTCGGCTTTGGTGGTACTAACGGTTCACTGATCTTCAAAAAGATCTGAGCCTGACTGCATCATGGCGATTAAAAAAGGTCCGCTTGTCGGGCCTTTTTTATTAAGCCTAATCTTCTTGTCGGCTGCATGGCATCCTGCCAGACTAAATGCCCACGCATAAGGAGCCACCATGTTTTTAATCAATGGCCTTGAGCAAAACACGCTGCCTGCTGGTGACAGGGCAACTCAGTTTGGTGATGGCTGCTTTACGACAGCGCGCATTCTCGACGGCAATGTCTGCCTGCTCGAGGCGCACCTTCGTCGTCTTCAGCAGGGTTGTGAAGCCTTGATGATCCCCTTCACGCACTGGGACACATTGCGTCAGGAGATGTGCCAACTGGCTGCCGGGAAGCAAAGCGGTGTTCTGAAGGTGATTATTAGCCGCGGTAGCGGTGGCCGGGGATACAGCGGTACAGCTTGCCAGCACCCAACGCGGATCCTTTCGGTGTCTGCCTGTCCTGCTCATTATCTGCGCTGGCGTGAAGAGGGCATTACGCTAACGCTCAGCCCGGTACGTCTGGGGCGAAACCCTATGCTTGCCGGTATAAAACACCTCAACCGCCTTGAACAGGTACTGATTCGCACTCATCTTGAACAGACGGACGCTGATGAGGCGCTGGTTCTTGACAGCGAAGGGTTTATTACGGAATGCTGTGCGGCTAATTTACTCTGGCGGCAGGGGAGCGATGTTTATACGCCGTCGCTCGAGCAGGCTGGCGTCAACGGGATTATGCGTCAGTTTTGTTTGCAGCAGCTGGCACACTCTGGCTTTCGCGTTGTCGAAGTGAGCGCGAGAGAGGAGGCGCTGCACCAGGCTGATGAAATTATCATCTGTAATGCGCTGATGCCGGTTGTACCCGTCCGCGCGTATGGTCAATACAGCTTGTCCTCGCGCGAGCTGTTTCAGTTTTTAGCCCCGATATGTGAGCAAACCCGATAGTCATGAAGAAAATGTTGCGCTTTGTCCTCCTCCTTATCGTTGCGCTGGGTGTTGCCGGCGGAGCGGGAGTGTGGAAAGTTCGTCAGCTGGCGAACAGTAAGATCCTGATTAAAGACGAGACGATTTTTACCCTGAAAGCGGGGACGGGCCGCCTGGCGCTTGGCGAACAGCTTTATGGCGACAAGATCATTAACCGTCCGCGCGTGTTTCAGTGGCTGTTACGTATCGAGCCTGAACTGTCTCATTTCAAAGCCGGTACCTATCGCTTTACGCCGGGGATGACCGTCAAAGAGATGCTTCAGCTGCTGGAAAGCGGTAAAGAAGCGCAGTTCCCGCTGCGTTTTGTTGAGGGGATGCGCCTGAGCGATTATCTCGAGCAGCTGCGCGATGCTCCGTACATTAAGCATACCCTGAAAGATGACCGCTATCAGACGGTGGCCGAGGTACTGAAATTTGAACACCCTGAGTGGGTGGAAGGCTGGTTCTGGCCAGACACCTGGATGTACACCGCAGGCACGACCGATGTGGCTATCCTTAAGCGGGCGCATAAAAAGATGGTGGCAGCCGTCGATTCCGCCTGGGAAGGGCGCATGGACGGCCTGCCATACAAAGATCAAAACCAGTTTGTCACGATGGCCTCAATTATTGAGAAAGAGACGGCCGTCGCCGCCGAACGCGATCAGGTGGCATCGGTCTTCATTAACCGTCTGCGTATCGGCATGCGTCTGCAAACGGACCCCACCGTCATCTACGGAATGGGCGAGAGTTATACCGGTAAGATTTCAAGAAAAGATCTGGAGACGCCAACGGCGTATAATACCTACGTGATTAGCGGTCTGCCGCCGGGCCCGATTGCCACGCCGAGCGAGGCTTCCCTGCGTGCGGCTGCGCATCCTGCTAAAACACCGTATCTCTATTTTGTGGCTGATGGAAAAGGGGGGCATACCTTTAACACCAACCTTGCCAGCCATAATCGCTCCGTTCAGGACTATCTGAAGGCACTTAAGGAAAAAAATGCGCAGTAAATACATTGTCATTGAGGGACTCGAAGGGGCGGGTAAAACCACGGCCCGCAACGTGGTGGTGGATACGCTCAAATCGCTTGGCGTTGCGGACATGGTATTTACCCGCGAGCCCGGCGGTACGCAACTGGCCGAAAAGCTGCGAAGCCTGGTGCTGGATATCAAATCCGTTGGTGACGAGGTCATCACAGATAAAGCCGAAGTATTGATGTTCTACGCGGCGCGCGTGCAGCTGGTGGAGACGGTCATTAAACCGGCCCTGGCTAATGGCAAGTGGGTAATTGGCGATCGTCACGATCTGTCGACCCAGGCTTATCAGGGCGGTGGACGTGGTATTGACCAGACGATGCTGGCCACGCTGCGCGATGCGGTGCTGGGTGATTTTCGCCCTGACCTGACGCTCTATCTGGATGTGACGCCGGAAGTGGGTCTCAAACGCGCCCGTGCTCGCGGTGAGCTGGACCGCATTGAGCAGGAGTCTCTTGATTTCTTTAACCGTACCCGCGCGCGCTATCTGGAACTGGCGGATCAGGATGGCAGTATTCGCACCATTGATGCGACGCAATCCCTGGAAGAGGTCACCCGTGCTATTCAGAAGACGGTTACGCAGTGGCTACAGGAGCAACAGGCATGAAATGGTACCCATGGTTGCGCCCGCATTTTGAAAAGCTGATCGAAAGCTATCAGGCTGGTCGGGGGCATCATGCGTTACTGATTCAGGCACTGCCGGGAATGGGGGATGATGCATTGATTTACGCCATCACCCGCTTCCTGATGTGTCAGCAGCCGGAAGGCCATAAAAGCTGTGGTAAATGCCGTGGCTGCCAGTTAATGCAGGCGGGCACGCACCCTGACTATTACACGCTCGAGCCTGAGAAGGGCAAAAGCGCGCTCGGTATTGATGCCGTGCGTGAAGTCAGTGAAAAATTGTACGAACATGCGCGGCTCAGCGGCGCAAAAGTCGTCTGGCTCAAAGACGCAGCACAGCTTACCGAGGCGGCGGCGAATGCGCTGCTTAAAACGCTGGAAGAACCGCCGGAGAAAACGTGGTTCCTTCTCTCCTGTCGTGACCCGGGGCGTTTGCTGGCAACGCTGCGCAGCCGTTGTCGTCTTCATCACCTCGCGGTGCCTCAGGAATCATGGGCGTTGAGCTGGCTTGAACGAGAAGTGACAACGTCACAGGAAGGGGCGCTCTCTGCGTTGCGCCTGAGCAGCGGTGCGCCCGCGGCGGCGCTGGCATTACTGCAGCCAGAGGTCTGGTCACAGCGAGACGCGCTCTGCCGGGCCGTTGAGTCTTCCATCACCAGCCGCGACTGGCTAAGTTTATTGCCTGTGCTTAACGGCGAGCAGGCCGCGGAACGTCTGCACTGGCTGGCTTCCTTACTTCTGGATGCGCTCAAACTCCAGCAAGGGGCAACGCTACTGACCAACCCGGACGTCTGGCCGCTGGTTAACACGCTGGCGAACAGCCTGTCAGGCGCATCATTACACGCTATTCTTCACGATATCTGTCAGAGTCGTGAACAGCTTTTAACAGTGACCGGTCTTAATCGCGAGCTTTTACTGACCGACCAGTTGCTGCGTATCGAACATTACCTGCAACCAGGCGTGACACCGCCTGTTTCCCATCTCTGAGAGAGACATTATGTTTTTAGTCGACTCACACTGCCATCTTGATGGCCTGGATTATCAATCCCTGCATAAAAACGTGGACGACGTGCTGGCCAAAGCCGCTGCCCGTGATGTGAAGTTTTGCCTTGCCGTGGCGACAACGCTACCGGGGTATCGCGCCATGCGTGAGCTGGTGGGCGAGCGCGAGAACGTTGTTTTCTCCTGTGGCGTGCATCCGCTCAATCAGGATGAAGAGTATGACGTTGAGGAACTGCGCCGGCTGGCCGCAGAAGAGAGCGTCGTGGCGATGGGGGAAACCGGGCTGGATTACTACTACACGCCGGAAACGAAACCGCGCCAGCAAGCGTCCTTCCGCCATCATATTCGCATTGGTCGCGAGCTCAACAAGCCGGTGATTGTCCATACCCGTGATGCGCGCGCCGATACGCTGGCGATCCTGAAGGAAGAAAAGGTGACGGATTGCGGTGGCGTACTACACTGTTTCACAGAAGACAGAGAAACAGCGGGTAAACTGCTTGATTTAGGGTTTTATATCTCGTTTTCGGGGATCGTGACGTTCCGTAACGCTGAGCAACTCCGCGAAGCTGCGCGCTATGTTCCGCTCGATCGCATCCTCGTGGAAACAGACTCTCCGTATCTGGCACCGGTGCCGCATCGCGGTAAAGAAAATCAGCCAGCCATGACGAGAGACGTAGCCGAGTACATGGCCGTGCTTAAAGGCGTCAGCATTGAAGAGCTGGCCCGCGTCACGACGGACAACTTCTCTACGCTGTTCCATATCGACCCCGCCCGCCTGCAATCTGTTTGATACGCCTGTTTTTTTTAGGCTCGTAATTAATACATAAAACGAGTAAAGTTCACCGCCTCATTTGGGGCGGTGAAGGTGTATTTAGACACATCCAGAAACGCTTTTTGTAAATAACTGAAAGTTTTTCGACCGTCTTAAGCTGAAACGTGATAGCCGTCAAACAAACTCAGAGGGAATTATTTTACTCTGTGTAATAAATAAAGGGCGCTTAGATGTCCTGTCCACGGCACGGTACTCCCCCCGGGCCAATGCGTGAAAGCGTAAAAAAAGCACAAATACTCAGGAGCACTCTCAATTATGTTTAAGAATGCATTTGCTAACCTGCAAAAGGTCGGTAAATCGCTGATGCTGCCAGTATCCGTACTGCCTATCGCAGGTATCCTGCTGGGTGTCGGTTCTGCTAACTTCAGCTGGCTGCCAGCCGTAGTTTCCCACGTGATGGCCGAAGCAGGCGGTTCCGTCTTTGCTAACATGCCTCTGATCTTCGCTATCGGTGTGGCGCTGGGCTTCACCAATAACGACGGCGTTTCTGCGCTGGCTGCAGTTGTTGCCTACGGCATCATGGTGAAAACCATGGCAGTGGTTGCGCCACTGGTTCTGCATTTACCGGCAGAAGAGATCGCTGCGAAACACCTGGCAGACACCGGTGTTCTGGGCGGTATCATCTCCGGTGCGATTGCAGCGTACATGTTCAACCGCTTCTATCGCATCAAGCTGCCTGAGTATCTGGGCTTCTTCGCGGGCAAGCGTTTTGTTCCGATTATTTCTGGTCTGGCAGCGATTTTCACTGGCGTGATCCTGTCCTTCATCTGGCCACCAATCGGTTCCGCTATCCAGACCTTCTCTCAGTGGGCTGCTTATCAGAACCCGGTTGTGGCGTTTGGTATCTACGGCTTCATCGAGCGTTGCCTGGTACCATTTGGTCTGCACCACATCTGGAACGTTCCATTCCAGATGCAGATTGGTGAATTCACCAACGCAGCAGGTCAGGTATTCCACGGTGATATCCCACGTTACATGGCGGGTGACCCAACTGCAGGTAAACTGTCTGGTGGCTTCCTGTTCAAAATGTACGGTCTGCCAGCAGCGGCAATTGCTATTTGGCACTCTGCTAAACCAGAGAACCGTGCAAAAGTGGGCGGTATCATGATCTCCGCAGCGTTGACCTCGTTCCTGACCGGTATCACCGAGCCGATCGAGTTCTCCTTCATGTTCGTTGCGCCGATCCTGTACATCATTCACGCGGTTCTGGCGGGTCTGGCGTTCCCAATCTGTATCCTGCTGGGTATGCGTGACGGTACGTCCTTCTCTCACGGCCTGATCGACTTCATCGTTCTGTCCGGTAACAGCAGCAAACTGTGGCTGTTCCCAATCGTTGGTGCGTGCTATGCCGTTGTTTACTACACCATCTTCCGCGTGCTGATCAAAGCACTGGACCTGAAAACACCAGGTCGTGAAGATGCATCAGAAGACAGCAAAGCCACCGCGACAAGCGAAATGGCTCCGGCTCTGGTTGCCGCATTCGGCGGGAAAGAAAACATCACTAACCTGGACGCGTGCATCACTCGTCTGCGTGTTAGCGTTGCCGACGTCGCGAAAGTAGACCAGCCGGGTCTGAAAAAACTGGGTGCAGCAGGGGTTGTTGTTGCTGGTTCGGGCGTTCAGGCAATCTTCGGGACTAAATCCGATAACCTGAAAACCGAAATGGATGAGTACATCCGCAACAGCTAAGCTGTGACCTGGGGAGACTAAGGCAGCCGAATGGCTGCCTTTTTTATGGGTAGAAACTTAAAAAGAGTAATTCGCGCTGACGGAGACGTTCAGCGGCGCGCCATAGACAACGTATGACCCGACGTAGTCGTAGTATTTTTTATCAAACAGGTTGTTAACGTTGGCCTGCAAGGCCAGGTCCCTGGTGACCTGATAACGGCTGAAGAGATTCACCAGCGCATAGCTGCCCTGTTCTGCACGGGACTGGCCTGCCGGGCCACCCTCTACATCCGTCCACACTTTATTCTGCCAGTTCACCCCGCCGCCCACCGCCAGTTCTGGCAGCATAGGCAATTGATAACGGGTAAACAGCTTCATGGTCGTGCGTGGCTGATCGGAACTGATGGCATTCCCGCGCTTATCTTCTGCAATAAACCGTGTCGCCCCGAAGGTTAACTGCCAGTTGTCGGTCAGTGCACCGTTTAGCTCAAATTCAATCCCTTTGCTGACCACGCCATCCAGTGATTCATAAATAGATTCACCGCTCGGCATATAGGTGTAGGTATTGCGCGCCACGTTATCCTGTTCAATACGGAAAACGGCCAGTGAGGTGGTCAGGCGGGTGTTGAACCAGTCCGCTTTCACCCCCGTTTCGTAGCTTTTCCCGGTCGTAGGGTCGAGGTAACGGCCGCTCGCGTCACGCTTGTCCTGTGGCTGGAAAATAGAGGTGTAGCTGACATAGGTCGACCAGTCTTCATTGATGTCATAAACCAGTCCTGCATAAGGCGTTACGTCATCTTTGGAACTTTCCAGACGGGTATCCGGGGAGCCTGCCGGGTTATAGCGAATGTTATAGTTGGTGTAACGCGCGCCAAGGATCAGGTGCAGCGGGTCGGCCAGCGAGAATCGGGCCGAGGTATACGCCGATGACTGGCGAATGTCGTCCTGGCTATAGAGCTTCCACGGTGTCCACTGCGGGTCGGCGATAGTGCCATTCCAGTTTTTAAAATTACCCACATCCACCATACCGTATAACGCATCCGGCATGCTGTTATCGTAATGGTTACGCTGGCGGCTGAAGCTCCCGCCAAACATCATCTCATGCTGACGACCAAAAAGGCTGAAATCGCCACGCAGGAAGGCGTCGATGGCATCCTGCTTACGTTCACCGCGGTTCCAGCCGCCGTAGCCGACCATGCCCGCCCCGGTCTCTTTATCCGGATAGCCGGACATATACATCAGTTTGCTGTCGAAATGGGTTTCCGCATGCATGCCGTTGATGTGCGCTTCCCAGCCATTGTCAAAACGTTGGGTCAGGTTGGCAAAGATACGGGTGTTGTCTTTATCCGAGTAAGCCCAGTCAGGCGCAACGGTCTGGCTGCGGTCGTAATGGGTTTTGCTTCCGTCGCTATACCAGGTTGGCAGCCCGCCCCAGGTGGGATCGGCGGTGTGGCTTTCCTGGTATTCATAGCCTACGGAGAGGGTCGTGCTGTCGGTGACGTCGGCATCCACCACGCCATAGAGGAATTTTTTACGGTAGTGGTAGTTATCCACAGCGCTGTCGTTGTCCTGGTAACCGGTGATCAGACGACCGCGCACCTTGCCGGATTCTACCAGCGGGGCCTGTAAATCCAGCACATAGCGCTGCTTGTCCCAGCTGCCGTAGCTGGCGGAGACGTTCCCTTTGAATACGTTACTGTCTGCGTGCTTGCGTACCATATTGACGTAGGCGGATGGGTTACCGGTGCCGGACATCAGCCCGGTAGCGCCGCGAACCACCTCTATACGGTCATAAATGGCGGTGTCGGCGGCGGTGTCGCCAAAGTTCCATACTTCGCTGATGGAGGTCGGCAGGTCATCGAACGCATAGTTACTGACGAAGAATCCGCGTGAGTAAAATACGGTGCGGTCGCTGTCCTGTACCTGGGCCGTTACGCCGGTGGTGTTGGTTAACACCTGGCCGACTGACTGCAGGTTCTGATCTGCCATGCGCTGCTGGCTAATCACGCTGACGGACTGGGGGATATCGCGGGGAACAAGTAACAGTTTGGTCCCGGTGGTGGTGGTTTTTACGCTGTAGTCCTGATCCTGTCCGCTGGAGGGATCCTGTACGTTATCAAAGCCACCCTCCACAACTACCGTATCTTCGGTCGTGGAGGCGGCAAAACTGACGGTTGGCATCAATGCCATAGCAATACAGGCTGCCAGCAACGAAGGTGTTGCGACAGGCTGGCGTTGCCCATCCCTGGTATGAGTAATGAAAGACATCATCAAACCCTTAATGAATGGTGAAGGTGGTCTGCATCAGTCCCGCGTGTGCGGGCTAATGTCGTTTTCTATGTTGAAAATGCGCATGAAAATGCAAATGCGAAATATACGCATTGAGATTAACGGTGTAAACAGATGTGTCAAAAGGAACTGAAATAATGTTTCAGGCGATCGCGACGCGTCAGCGCTCACTCTCCAGGCAGCTGGAGGACATTCAGGAAAGAAATCGGTGGAGAAGGTTGAAAGGACAGGAGAATCTCGCTCATACTCTTGTGTTGTGTCACACAGTAATACTGAGAATGTGTTAATGGCGGCGCACTACGCCAGATTAAACAAAAAAGGAAAAGGTCATGGCTGAAGAAACGATTTTTAGTAAAATTATCCGCCGCGAAATCCCTTCGGATATCGTTTATCAGGATGAGCTGGTGACGGCTTTCCGGGACATTTCTCCTCAGGCTCCGACACATATCCTTATTATTCCTAATATTCTGATTCCGACCGTAAACGACGTAAAAACCGAGCATGAAGTAGCGTTAGGTCGTATGCTGACAGTGGCCGCAAAAATTGCTGAGCAGGAAGGGATTGCTGAAGACGGTTACCGTCTCATCATGAACTGTAATCGCCACGGTGGTCAGGAAGTTTATCATATTCACATGCATCTGCTGGGTGGACGTCCTCTGGGGCCGATGCTGGCACATAAAGGTCTTTGACATGCTTAAAGGGCGTATTGCAGCGCTGGTAATGACGATGTTGATCGTAGGGTGCAGCACGCGTCCGGCGATCCCCGTCAGCGATGAACAGACGCTGGTGATGGAATCCTCCGTACTTGCTGCGGGCATCACGGCGCAACAACCTGCGTTGTCGATCAGTGAAATCAACTCTTCTGCTTCCTCTACGCTCTTTAATGAAAGACAAGAACCAGTGACGGTGCACTACCGTTTTTTCTGGTATGACGTACGAGGTCTTGAAATGCATCCGCTGGAAGCGCCGCGCAGCGTCACTATTCCGGCAAGATCGTCGGTAACGCTCTATGGCAGCGCCAACTATCTGGGTGCACATAAGGTGAGACTTTATCTTTATTTGTAAGGGGTGAACCTTGATTAAAAATTTGAGCCGTTATGCGCTCGTGACTGCTTTCGCTCTGTTCCTCGCAGGGTGTGTGACCCGAACTGAAGAACCTGCGCCTGTGGAAGAGGCCAAACCGGGTACCGAGCAGCCGACACAGCCCACGCAGCCGCCGCCAACCGTACCGACTGTGCCGTCTATTCCGTCGCAGCCTGGTCCAATTGAACATCCGGATCAGACATCGCAGCCTGCGCCGCGCGTACGTCATTATGACTGGAACGGTGCGATGCAACCGATGGTCGGCAAAATGTTGCAGGCTCAGGGTGTGACCGCGGGCAGCGTATTGCTGGTTGATAGCGTGAATAACCGTACCAACGGTTCGCTGAACGCGGGCGAAGCGACAGAAACCCTGCGCAATGCCCTGGCCAATAACGGTAAGTTTACGCTGGTCTCGGCACAGCAGCTCGCGGTAGCCAAGCAGCAGTTGGGCCTGTCACCGCAGGACAGCCTCGGTTCACGCAGCAAGGCGATTGGGATTGCCCGTAACGTCGGTGCGCAGTATGTGCTTTACTCCAGTGCCACCGGTAACGTGAATACGCCAGCCCTGCAGATGCAGCTGATGCTGGTTCAGACAGGCGAGATTATCTGGTCAGGTAAAGGTGCCGTTACGCAACTCTGACTGTACGCGTGAAGAGATCCTGACGCGTTATTTTCCACAGTATCGCCTTATCGCGCCGCAGGCCCCTTCCGGGCTTGGCGGCGCGAGTTGCATTATAGAGCAGGGCGAGCAACGTCTGGTATTGCGGCAGAATCACGATCCCTTAGCGTCATCATCCCATTTCCGCCGTCAGTTTCGGGCACTGAAACGCCTTCCGGCGGATCTGGTGCCAAAGCCCCGTTTTTATCGCCAGGGCTGGATGGCCGTGGAGTATCTGGCAGGGGAGATCGGCAACACGCTACCGGAAACGGCAGTGCTTGCGGCTATGCTCTGTCATCTGCACCGGCAACCGCGTCTGGGGTGGCGGGTGACGCTGCTGCCGTTGCTTGAACAATACTGGCAGCAGGCTTCAGCCGACAGGCGAACCCCATTCTGGCTGGCACAGCTAAAACGGCTACGTAAAACGGGCGAACCGCAGCCGCTTCGGCTCTCGCCGCTGCATATGGATGTTCATGCCGGAAATATTGTTCATACGTCCCTCGGTGCGAGGCTTATCGACTGGGAATATGCCGGTGACGGAGACGTGGCGCTGGAGCTGGCGGCCGTCTGGTCGGAAGATGATACTGCGCGGCAGCGGCTCATCACCGACTACGCCCGGATAGCGCACATGAATGCCGACGCCCTGAGGCGTCAGGTGAGGCGCTGGCGACCGTGGGTCGTCATGCTGATGGCTGGCTGGTTTGAAATGCGCTTTCAGCAATCCCGAGACAAACAATTTATTGCGCTGGCAGATGATGCCTGGCGTCAGTTACAAACTAAAGGATAAGAGAGGTTGGTGTGGGTCCAGTCATGTTGGATGTAGAAGGGTTTGAACTGGATGCGGAGGAGCGTGAAATACTGGCGCACCCGCTGGTGGGAGGCTTGATCCTGTTCACCCGCAACTATCACGATCCGGCGCAGCTGCGAGAACTGGTGCGCCAGATCCGTGCTGCATCGCGCAATCATCTGGTGGTGGCCGTCGATCAGGAAGGCGGACGCGTACAGCGTTTCCGCGAAGGCTTTACTCGCCTGCCTGCCGCCCAATCTTTTGCGGCATTACTGGGCACGGAAGAGGGTGGCAAACTGGCGCAAGAGGCCGGCTGGCTGATGGCCAGCGAGATGATTGCCATGGATATCGACATCAGTTTTGCGCCGGTTCTGGACGTGGGGCATATCAGCGCCGCCATTGGCGAACGCTCATACCATGAAGATCCGCGTATTGCGCTGGCGATAGCGAGCTGTTTCATTGACGGTATGCACGACGCGGGAATGAAAACCACCGGGAAACATTTCCCGGGACACGGTGCGGTGACCGCCGACTCGCACAAAGAGACGCCGCGCGATCCGCGTCCGGAAGCTGACATTCGTGCCAAAGATATGTCGGTGTTCCGCTCCCTGATTACCGATAACAAGCTGGACGCTATCATGCCAGCGCACGTGATTTACAGCGACGTCGACCCGCGTCCTGCAAGCGGGTCCGCGCACTGGCTGAAAACCGTTTTGCGTCAGGAGCTGGGGTTTAATGGCGTGATTTTCTCAGACGATTTGTCGATGGAAGGGGCGGCGATTATGGGCAGCTACGCCGAGCGCGGTCAGGCGTCGCTGGACGCAGGTTGCGATATGATCCTCGTCTGCAATAATCGTAAAGGTGCCGTCAGCGTGCTGGATAACCTGTCGCCGATCAATGCACAGCGTGTTACACAATTGTATCATAAAGGTTCATTTAGCCGTCAGGAGCTGATGGACTCGGCGCGCTGGAAGACAGTCAACGCGCAGCTTGAAGCCCTGAATGAACGCTGGCAGGCACATAAAGCCAGCCTGTAAATCCTCCCGGAAGGCGTAGCGTGGTGAGAAGACAATGATCATCTATTTACACGGTTTTGACTCAAACAGTCCTGGTAATCATGAGAAGGTCCTGCAGCTGCAGTTTATCGATCCCGATGTCCGGCTGATCAGTTACAGCACACGCCATCCAAAGCATGACATGCAGCACCTGCTCAAAGAGGTGGACAAGATGTTGCAGCTCAACATCGATGAACGTCCGCTGATTTGTGGCGTGGGATTAGGTGGCTACTGGGCAGAGCGGATTGGATTCCTGTGCGATATCCGCCAGGTGGTGTTCAATCCTAATCTTTTCCCGAATGAGAACATGGAAGGCAAAATTGACCGCCCTGAAGAGTATGTCGATATTGCCACCAAGTGCGTCAGTAATTTTCGGGAGAAAAACCGCGACCGTTGTCTGGTGATCTTGTCGCGTAATGATGAAGCCCTTAACAGCCACCGGGCGGCTGAGCTGCTGCATCATTACTATGAAATTGTCTGGGATGAAGAACAGACCCACAAATTCAAGAACATCTCCCCGCATTTGCAGCGGATCAAAGCCTTCAAAACCCTGGGCTAAGCCACTGCGTACGTCCTGCCAGGCCCGGCCGCGAAAGCGCGCCGGGCTTTCTTTTTGTCCAGAATTGTCTACTTTTAAGCCATCAAAACTTGATGCATATCAATTTTGGTATGACCAATGCGCCTGACGTGATATTCTCAATGCACCTGAATGGTTTCAGTGCTGTAACCTGTTGTTAATTAAGGGTTATTTTTATAACTTTTAATTAACAATTGGTTAATAATTTGAGGGGGTCATGTTGACTACGCCATTGAAAAAGATAGTGATTGTCGGCGGTGGTGCTGGCGGGCTGGAGCTGGCTACACAGTTAGGCAAGAAGCTCGGTCGCGGCAAAAAAGCCAAAATTACGCTGGTGGATCGTAACCACAGCCATCTGTGGAAACCGCTGTTGCACGAAGTGGCGACCGGTTCACTGGATGAGGGCGTGGACGCGCTGAGCTATCTGGCACATGCGCGCAATCACCATTTCCAGTTCCAGCTGGGCTCCGTGGTGGATATCAATCGTGAGAGCAAAACCATTACCCTGGCAGAGCTGCGCGATGAAAAAGGGGAACTGCTGGTTCCTGAGCGCAAACTGCCGTATGACACGCTGGTCATGGCGCTGGGCAGTACCTCCAATGACTTCAACACACCAGGTGTAAAAGAGCACTGTATCTTCCTCGATAACCCACATCAGGCACGTCGTTTCCACCAGGAAATGCTGAACCTGTTCCTGAAGTACACCAGCAATATGGGTGCGAACGGGAAGGTTAATATCGCGATTGTTGGTGGGGGTGCGACGGGCGTCGAGCTTTCTGCTGAGCTGCACAACGCGGTGAAACAGCTGCACAGCTACGGCTATAAAGGCTTAACCAATGACGCGCTGAACGTGACGCTGGTTGAAGCGGGTGAACGTATCCTGCCGGCGCTGCCTCCGCGCATTTCCGGTGCGGCGCATAATGAACTGACCAAGCTGGGCGTGCGGGTTCTGACCCAAACCATGGTAACCAGCGCGGACGGCGGCGGCCTGCATACCAAAGATGGCGAGTACATCAAAGCAGACCTGATGGTCTGGGCTGCTGGCATCAAAGCACCTGATTTTATGAAAGAGATTGGCGGGCTGGAAACGAACCGTATTAACCAGCTGGTGACCGAGCCGACCCTGCAAACCACACGCGATCCGGACATTTTCGCCATCGGCGACTGTGCTTCCTGCGCGCGTCCGGAGGGCGGTTTTGTGCCTCCGCGTGCTCAGGCAGCGCACCAGATGGCAAGCCTGGTACTGCACAATATTCTGGCGCAGTACAAAGGTAAGCCGATGAAAGCCTATGTCTATAAAGACCATGGTTCTCTGGTATCGCTCTCGAACTTCTCTACCGTCGGCAGCCTGATGGGTAACCTGATGCGCGGCTCTATGATGGTGGAAGGGCGTATTGCACGCTTTGTCTATATCTCGCTCTATCGTATGCACCAGATTGCCCTGCACGGTTACTTCAAAACCGGGCTGATGATGCTGGTGGGACGAATCAACCGCGTTATTCGACCACGCCTGAAGCTGCACTAATATTCTCTCCCTCCGGGGCCTCCGGAGGGAATTTTTAGCATATCATGCTGCTCATCGTACATTGAGTGCTTAAGAGTTCTCCTAAACACGATATATCTCTCCTCCACGTCCACTTTTTGATCCTTTGTCTTATTGGCGAAGCGCGACCTGCATTGCAAAATTGTTACCAATAGCAACAAAGGAGGAAGTCCCGTGAATAAATCAATGTTGGCGGGTATAGGGATTGGCGTCGCTGCTGCGTTAGGTGTGGCTGCCGTTGCCAGTCTCAACGTACTGGATCGCGGCCCACAATACGCACAGGTCGTGTCTGCTACCCCGATTAAAGAAACCGTGAAAACGCCTCGTCAGGAGTGCCGTAACGTCTCCGTGACCCATCGCCGTCCGGTACAGGATGAAAACCGTATCGCCGGTTCAGTACTGGGTGCGGTTGCCGGTGGTGTGATTGGCCATCAGTTTGGTGGTGGTCGTGGTAAAGATGTGGCGACCGTGGTCGGCGCGCTGGGCGGCGGCTATGCCGGTAACCAGGTGCAGGGCGCTATGCAGGATAACGACACGTACACGACGACTCAGCAGCGCTGCAAAACCGTCTATGACAAGTCGGAGAAAATGCTGGGTTACGACGTGACGTACAAAATTGGCGATCAGCAGGGCAAGATCCGTATGGATAAAGACCCGGGCACTCAAATTCCGCTGGATGGAAACGGCCAGCTGGTACTGAATAACAAAGTGTAAAAAAGATGTTCTCTGAACTTAGCTCCTCAAGCGCTCAGGCTGAGGAGCTTTTTTTTGCGTCAGATTTTGAGCAGTTCAGGCCACAGTTTCAGCGTGGTCGCGATAATGGTTTGCAGTTTTTCCAGCGTAGCCCCTTCACGGGCGCTTATCGACATACCCTGCAAAATACAGTTCAGGTATTGCGCCAGCATCTGTGGATTGCAATGCGCAGGAATTTCACCTCGTTGTTGGCGCTGAGACAGGAACGCGCTTAGCGTCTCTTCCTGCATGGCATGGCGCGATTTCACCGTGTTGGCAATCTCTTTTGAGGAGGCCGCAAGGGTGGCAGAGGTGTTAATCATAAAGCAACCCGCAGGGGTATCTTTACTGGTGAAGCAGGTCGCGACGGTGGTGAAATAGTCCCGTAGCGCCTGTTCGACGCTTTTCTCTTCACAAAACAGCTGGGCTTCGTGTTTCGCCGCAAAGCGCGAAATGTATCTGTCCAGCACCGCCCTGAACAGCCCCTCTTTATTGGTGAATTCAGCATACAGCGTGGGTGCTTTGGCACCGGTAGCTTCCACCAGATCGGAAAGCGAGGTCGCTTCATATCCATGTTGCCAGAAGAGAGTCATGGCCTTATCAAGCGCTGCATCCCTGTCGAACACTTTTGGTCGGCCACGGCTTTTCTTCACGCAACTCGTCACGTCGGTTGTCATTTGCCGTTGGTCCTCTGTTGGTTTGTTGAATAATCATTATAAAAATAATCGCGGGTGACCACCAGCACTGATGAGAGAAAAATAAATTAATCATATGGGTATGAAAAATAACGAATTTAAAATTTAATTAATGTTCGTTATAAAAAGATGTTGACGCGTGAGCTGGATCACATTTATGATTTACCTATCGATCGTTAACTAAATAGCTAACGACCTCCAAATCATCTGCCCAAAGGTAAAAATCATGAAAAACGTAAAAACCCTCATCGCTGCTGCTGTTCTGAGTTCACTTTCTTTCGCAAGCTTCGCTGCTGTTGAAGTGCAATCAACCCCTGCTGACCAGCATAAAGTCGGGACTATCTCTGCTTCTGCCGGGACTAACCTGGGCTCACTGGAAGATCAGCTGGCGCAGAAAGCTGACGAGATGGGTGCAAAATCTTTCCGCATCACCTCAGTGACCGGTCCTAACACCCTGCACGGCACCGCTGTTATCTACAAATAAGCCTGGCTAAACCCTCATTTATGCCACTGCGATGCCACTGTAAAAAAGCCCTGCTCAGCAGGGCTTTTTTTATTGGGGATCACATCGACTGCTGGGTGACATCCTGATGCCGGGTGACATCGGTGGGCATCCCGGAACGCGCCTCCATCGCACGCTCCATCACGATGCCATCCGTGCGGGCATTCGTTTTAAAGCTCACCATCGCGGCATTCAGATTAATTGGCAGTGTCTGCGGATCGTCGCCAATGTTTTTCGATAACGGCTGATGAATTTCAACCAGTCTTACGCCACCCGGCTCCTCAGAAACCTTAATGGGCGTATTAATAATATTCACTCGGGTACCAGGGGTGATCACGCTATAGAGCGTCTTGATATCATCATCGCGCAGACGAATACAGCCGGAACTGACGCGCATCCCGATACCGAAATCCGCATTTGTTCCATGCAGAAGGTAAACGCCACCATAGGCCGCAAGACGGATCGCGTGGTGACCCATCGGATTCTCCGGACCCGCTGGCACCACAGCCGGCAAATCAATTCCCTGTGCTTTATAACGAGCACGAATATTAGCCGTTGGCGTCCAGGTTGGGTTGGCACGTTTATCCGATACGGTGGTGACCATTGTTGGGGTCAGCGTGTCGCCGCCCAGCTGGCCAATACCGATTGGATAAACGGTGACTTCATTTTTACCCGGTGGGTAATAGTAAAGACGCAGCTCGGCAAGGTTTATCACGATCCCTTCGCGCGCGACATCCGGGAGAATAGTCTGCAACGGGATGGTCAGGACGCTGCCAGCGCGTGGCACATAGGGGTCGACGCCAGGGTTAGCCTGCAGCAGAGCCAGAAAGCCTACGTTATATTTTTTGGCAATCGCTTCGAGCGATCCCCCATTATTTTCAACCACATGGAAACGGTTTTCGCCCACGACCTTGCTGCCAGCAGGGGGAAGAGGCCAGGTATTTGCGCGTGCAGGAAGCGCAACAGCGACCGTTGCTGCCAGCGCAAACACGGTTATCCAGCGGGTAAAACGCGAAGAGGTCATCATCACCATAATCCATATAAATAATAAGGTTATTGTTTTATAAGGCGTTAACGATAATTATGGCGAATGGGTATGTCGGGAAATCCAGGTGAAGTGCAAAGAGTTTGTAAATTGTCCCCCCGTAAGCATTGCGCCAACGGGGGGAAGGGGAATTATGCGACAGCGTTCTCTTCCAGCTGACGCATAAAGTGACGAACCCACTCCATCCGGTTTTTACGATCCGTCAGCTCCTGCGTAAATTTCAGACGCGTTGGACCATCCAGACGGAAATGCTGCGGCTGTTTCTGGAGCAGACCGATTAGCCACATCGGATTAACGTGATTCTTCTCGGCAAATTCAATCACGCCACCTTTTTCATTGCCTTCGAGCTTACGAATGCCCAGCTTCTGTGCCTGCTGGCGCAGCCTCGCAATATCCAGCAGGTTTCTCGCGGCATCCGGCAACAGGCCAAAGCGATCGATCAGCTCTACCTTAATTTCATCCAGTTCGTTCTCATTTTTCGCACTGGCGATACGTTTGTAGAACGACAGACGTGTGTTGACATCCGGAATAAAATCATCCGGCAGCAGGGAAGGCATGCGCAGTTCCACCTCAGTTTGCTGGCTGGTCAGATCTTCCAGCGATGGCTCACGTCCGGCCTTCAGGGCATCGACCGCATTTTCCAGCAGCTCCATATAGAGCGAGAAGCCGATGGTTTCCATCGAGCCGCTCTGGTCTTCGCCCAGAAGTTCACCTGCACCGCGGATCTCAAGGTCGTGTGTCGCCAGCGCGAAGCCCGCGCCCAGATCTTCCAGCGATGCGATAGCCTCCAGACGTTTTTGCGCATCGGTGGTCATCGCTTTCGGATGCGGGGTCAGCAGCCAGGCGTAGGCCTGATGGTGCGAGCGGCCAACGCGGCCACGCAGCTGGTGAAGCTGCGCCAGTCCAAAGTGATCCGCGCGCTCAATAATGATGGTATTGGCCGTCGGAATATCGATCCCGGTCTCAATGATGGTGGTACACACCAGGACGTTAAAGCGCTGGTGGTGGAAATCGTTCATCACCCGCTCCAGCTCGCGCTCGCGCATTTGACCGTGACCGATAGCGATGCGCGCTTCCGGCACCAGTTCTGCCAGCCTGTCCGCCGCTTTCTGGATATTTTCCACGTCGTTATAGAGATAATAGACCTGACCCCCGCGCAGTACTTCACGCAGAATAGCCTCGCGGACGACCAGGTTGTCGTACTCACGAACAAAGGTTTTTACCGCCAGACGACGTGCCGGCGGCGTGGCGATAATCGACAGGTCGCGCATGCCGCTCATCGCCATATTCAGCGTTCGCGGAATCGGTGTGGCGGTGAGGGTGAGGATATCGACGTCGGCACGCATCGCTTTAATACGCTCTTTATGACGGACCCCGAAGCGGTGTTCTTCATCGACGATCAACAGCCCCAGATCTTTCCACTTCACATCACTCTGCAGCAGCTTGTGGGTGCCGATCAGAATATCGATCTTACCCTCGCTGGCCTGTTCCAGAATCTGCGTCTGCTCTTTGGTACTGCGAAAACGTGACAGCATCTCGATACGAACCGGCCAGTTGGCGAAACGGTCGCGGAAGTTGTCAAAATGCTGCTGGGCGAGCAGGGTGGTAGGCACCAGTACCGCGACCTGTTTGTTGTTTTCTACCGCGAGGAAGGCGGCGCGCATCGCCACTTCGGTTTTGCCGAAGCCGACATCGCCGCAAACCAGCCTGTCCATCGCCAGCGGCTGGCACATGTCGCTCAGCACAGCATTAATGGCCTGGGCCTGATCCGGCGTGGTTTCAAACGGGAAGCTATCGCAGAACATCTGGTACTGTTGTTTATCATGCCTGAAGGCAAAGCCTTCTTTGGCCGCGCGTTGGGCGTAGATATCCAGCAGTTCTGCGGCCACATCACGCACTTTTTCCGCGGCTTTCTGCCGCGCGCGCGCCCAGGCGTCGCCGCCCAGTTTATGTAATGGCGCATGGTCTTCTGCACCGCCGGCATAGCGGCTGATGAGATGCAGGGAAGAGACCGGCACATAGAGTTTGGCGTCATTGGCGTAGGTCAGCATCAGGTATTCGCCCTTGATGCCACCGGCTTCCAGCGTCGTCATGCCCTGATAACGGCCCACCCCGTGCTCGAGGTGAACAATTGGCTGGCCGGGGTGCAGTTCGGCGAGGTTACGGATCAGCGTGTCCGGATTAATGGTGCGACGGCTGTCCTGACGGCGGCGCGCCACGCGTTCCCCCAGCAGGTCGCTTTCGCAAATCAGCGCCATATTGTTGAGGGTATCCACAAACCCGTGCTCGGCGGAGCCAATCATCAGATAACGGCCATTACCGGTGGCTTCACTCAGGCGCAAAATACGTTTCGGCGCGATTTTGATCCGCCCCAGCAGTTCACCCAGCGCTTCCCGGCGTCCTTCGCTTTCAACGGAGAACACGACCGGCCCGGTAAAGGACTCGAGGAACTTGCGCAGATTATCCAGCGGCGCCTTCTGCTGCGCCTGAACGGATAAATCCGGTAGCGTGCGGAAGGCGAGGTTGGTATTGGCGGCCTTGTCGGCGAGCGAATCGGTTTTGAGCTGCATACGCGGCCAGCGTTTCAGCTCGGCGTTCAGCTCATCAGTGCGCAGCCACAGCACTTCCGGTGGCAACAGCGGACGCATCGGGTCCACGCCCCGGTTTTCAAAGCGGGCGCGGGTTTCGCTCTCAAAACGGCTGGCGCTGGCGTCTATATCACCGGTGTTAACAATCAGCGTATTGGCCGGGAAATAGCTGAACAGCGCGGGCAGAGGCTCGTTAAAGAACAGCGGCTGCCAGTATTCAATACCCGCCGGCAGCGTCCCTTTGCTGACCTGCTGATAGATATGTTCGGCATCGCGTTTGACGTCGAATCTGTCGCGCCACTGGCTGCGGAACAGCTCGATTGCAGTTTTGTCTGTCGGGAACTCATGTGCGGGCAGTAAATTGATGGAGTCCACTTCTTCCAGCGTGCGCTGCGTGTCGGCGTCGAATACGCGCAGGCTGTCGATTTCATCATCGAAGAAATCCAGACGATACGGCTGGTCGCTGCCCATCGGGTAAAGATCGAGCAGTGCACCACGCGTGGCATATTCCCCGTGCTCCATCACCTGATCGACATGGCGATAACCGGCGCTGTCGAGCTGCGCGCGCAGGGCGTCCCGGGACAGGCGCTGGCCTTTTTTCATCACCAGCGCATGGCCATGAAGATAGCTGTGCGGACAGACGCGCTGCATAAGGGTGTTTACGGGGACGATCAGCACGCCGCGCTGCATCGTCGGTAACTGATACAGGGTCGACAGACGAGAGGAGATGATCTCCTGGTGCGGCGAGAAACTGTCATAGGGCAGCGTTTCCCAGTCGGCCAGACTGAACACCAGATTGTCAGTGAACTGGCGGATTTCATCATGCAGACGCAGGGCATTTTGCATATCCGGGGCAACCAGTACCACCGGACCCGGGTGCCGCTCAGCGATTTCTGCCACCAGCGTGGCGCACGCCGCGCCAGTAAGTTCGCCCAGCTGGCGCTGATCGCCCGCTTTGACAGGCAAGGAATATCGATAGTGTTCAGGCATGGCTATGTCAGAGTCTCTTGGGGATATACCAACAGTATTGGGGCATATCACTGATACGCAATGTCTTTATTATCCTCGATCGTTTTACATAATCAAACCGGAACCGCACAGGGAGGAAATTCGCCCCCAAAAGGGGGCGAAAAGCGCATCAGCGGCTGGCCGATGACGGAGAAAGCGTGGAAGGCGGGGAGAAGAACACATCACCAAACAGTGCGGTGGAGACCTTACGCACCCCAAGCCCGGCAACGGTGCAGAGCAACAGGCTGGCAAACGGGTAGACCAGAATCAACGTCAGCTCCGCCCAGACCGGCCAGTATGTGGCATTCATCTCACCAATCAGGAACAGGCTAAAGGCCTCAATCAGGATGCGATGGGTGGTATAAATCGCGATGGTATTAGAACCGATCACGTTAAGCAGATTATTAGGATGGACGGCATAACGTTGCTCAATGCTGTAGAAAAGCTTCATTATTAACACAATCGACAGCAGGGAGAGCAGCAGCGGGACGTTAGCAAACCACAGCACCACAGAGACGGCAGCGAACGCAGCTAACGCCAGCCAGGCGCGACGCAGATTGAACCCTTTCATCCACGCCATCAGCTCAGCGCCATACCATGCGCCGAGGCTGTAGTAGATCATGTTGCGCACCACGCTGTTCATTCCCCACCACGGCAGCGGCAGGAGGTTTATCGCGACGCTCGCCAGTGCGAGCAGCCCCAGTACCGGCAGCTTCCAGCGGCTCAGCAGTTTACACAGCGTGAAATAGACCACTAGGGCATACAGATACCAGAGACTGGTGCTGGCGGTGAGCATTCCCTTCACAAACCCGGAAAGGGAATCGGCATAGGCCGCATTGGAGGAGGTGGCCAGTTCACGCTCGGGAGCAAGCCAGGCGTTGAGGTGGCTCAGCGCCTGCCATTGCAGAACGCCCCACAGCGCCAGTACCCAGACAATGCTCCAGATCCGTTTATCGAGACTGGTACGCCAGTCCACCTCATCGATGTAACGTCGAATCAGATAGCCGGAAATGAAGAAAAACACCGGCATGCGGAAGGGAGCAAGATAGAGATTAAAATAGACCCAACATTTGGCGAGAAGACCGGATAACGGATGTTGTAACCCATTGAGATGGGGATAAAAGGTGATGACTGAATGGTAGATAACCACCAGGCAGATACACAGCCCTTTTATCTGGTTAATCCATAATGCTTTTTGCTTCATTGTTCGCGATTACCTTTTTGCCATAAACGAACGAACAATTGTTGTTAAACAAAACCGTGATGTAACGGGTAACAGTCTGTATCAGGAGGTTTTTCGGAAAAGGTGGAGGCTGTACAGGGAGGTTTCAGAGAGTAGTACCCTGATTTATCTGAATTTTTTAGAAAAATGATTACCAAAGCTTACGGTTTCAGTCATTTACGCTTAAGGGATTCGCTTATATACTCGTGGGTCTGCTATCAGCAAACAGACGGATTTCATGTACCAACCTGTCGCACTCTTCATAGGCTTACGTTACATGCGTGGGCGCGCCGCGGACCGCTTCGGTCGCTTTGTCTCCTGGCTTTCGACTATTGGCATTACGCTTGGCGTAATGGCTCTGGTGACGGTTCTTTCCGTCATGAACGGCTTTGAGCGCGAGCTGCAAAACAACATCCTGGGGCTGATGCCGCAGGCTATCCTCTCCTCAACCCACGGTTCCGTTAACCCACAACAGCTCCCGGAAAGCGCGGCGAAGTTACAGGGTGTCACGCGCGTTGCGCCGTTAACCACGGGCGATGTGGTGCTGCAAAGCGCCCGTAGCGTGGCGGTCGGCGTGATGCTGGGCATTGACCCGGCGCAAAACGACCCGCTGACGCCGTTCCTCGTGAACGTGAAGCAGACCGACCTGGAAGCTGGCAAATATAACGTGATCCTCGGCGAGCAACTGGCCGGGCAGCTTGGCGTCAACCGTGGTGACCAGCTGCGCGTAATGGTACCGTCGGCCAGTCAGTTTACGCCGATGGGACGTTTGCCAAGCCAGCGCTTGTTCACGGTGGTTGGCACGTTTGCCGCCAACAGCGAAGTCGATGGTTATCAGATGCTGGTGAATATTCAGGACGCGTCACGTCTGATGCGCTATCCGGCGGGGAATATCACCGGCTGGCGCCTGTGGCTCGACGCCCCGCTAAAAGTGGATACCCTCAGCCAGCAAACGTTGCCGGAAGGGACCAAATGGCAGGACTGGCGTGAACGCAAAGGCGAGCTGTTCCAGGCCGTGCGGATGGAAAAAAATATGATGGGGCTGCTGCTGAGCCTGATCGTGGCGGTCGCGGCCTTCAACATCATCACCTCACTGGGGTTGATGGTGATGGAAAAGCAGGGTGAGGTCGCCATTCTGCAGACTCAGGGGCTAACGCCGCGCCAGATCATGGCGGTATTTATGGTGCAGGGTGCCAGTGCCGGGATTATCGGTGCGCTACTCGGTGCGGTGCTGGGGGCGCTGCTCGCCAGCCAGCTTAACAATTTAATGCCGATCATCGGCGCTCTGCTTGATGGTGCGGCGCTGCCCGTGGCTATCGAACCGTTACAGGTGATTGGGATTGCGCTGGCTGCGATGGCCATTGCGCTGCTTTCTACGCTTTATCCTTCCTGGCGCGCTGCCGCCACTCAACCCGCTGAGGCTTTACGTTATGAATAAGATCCTGTTGCAATGCGACAACCTGTCCAAACGCTATCAGGAAGGCACTGTGCAGACTGACGTGCTGCACAATGTGAGCTTCAGCGTGGGCGAAGGTGAGATGATGGCGATTGTGGGCAGTTCCGGCTCCGGCAAAAGTACGTTATTACACCTGCTCGGTGGGCTGGATACACCCACCAGCGGTGACGTGATTTTCTCCGGCCAGCCAATGAGCAAAATGTCATCTGCGGCAAAAGCGGAGCTGCGTAACCGCGAGCTGGGCTTTATCTACCAGTTCCACCACCTGCTGCCGGATTTCACGGCGCTGGAAAACGTGGCGATGCCGCTGCTGATTGGTAAAAAGAAACCCGCAGAAATTAACACCCGCGCCAGCGATATGCTGAAAGCGGTTGGGCTTGGGCATCGCGGTAACCATCGTCCTTCTGAACTTTCCGGCGGTGAACGCCAGCGTGTGGCCATTGCGCGTGCGCTGGTCAACAATCCGCGCCTGGTACTGGCGGATGAGCCAACGGGTAACCTGGACGCCCGCAACGCGGACAGTATTTTCCAGCTGCTGGGTGAGTTGAATGCCTCGCAGGGAACCGCGTTTCTGGTGGTAACCCACGATCTCCAGCTGGCAAAACGGATGGGACGTCAGCTTGAGATGCGCGACGGTCATCTGAACCCAGAACTAACCCTGATGGGGGCGGAGTAATGGCTTCACCGTTATCGTTACTCATAGGGTTGCGTTTTAGCCGCGGACGTCGTCGCGGCGGCATGGTGTCACTGATCTCGGTGATCTCCACCATCGGTATTGCGCTGGGGGTGGCGGTGCTGATCGTGGGCCTTAGCGCCATGAACGGCTTTGAGCGTGAACTGAACAACCGCATCCTGGCGGTGGTCCCGCACGGTGAAATCGAACCGGTGAATCAGCCGTGGACGCACTGGAGCGATGCCCTGAGCAAAATCGAAAAAGTGCCAGGCATCGTGGCGGCCGCGCCTTACATTAACTTTACCGGGCTGGTCGAGAGCGGCGTTAACCTGCGCGCCATTCAGGTAAAAGGGGTGAACCCGGTGCAGGAAGAGCGCCTCAGCGCGCTGCCAAAATATGTGCAAAACGGCGCGTGGGCAAACTTCAAGGCCGGTGAACAGCAAATTATTATGGGCAAAGGCGTTGCCGAGGCCCTGAAGGTTAAGCAGGGCGACTGGGTCTCTATCATGATCCCGAACGCCAGTGCCGACCACAAGCTGCAGCAGCCTAAACGTGTACGCCTGCACGTCACCGGTATTCTTCAGTTAAGCGGCCAGCTCGATCACAGCTTTGCGATGGTGCCGATGGAAGATGCGCGCCAGTATCTCGACATGGCCGACAGCGTGACGGGGATTGCCATTAAGGTCAACGACGTCTTCAACGCCAATAAACTGGTGCGTGATGCCGGCAGCGTGACCAATAACTATGTCTACATCAAAAGCTGGATTGGCACTTACGGTTATATGTACCGTGATATCCAGATGATCCGCGCCATTATGTATCTGGCGATGGTGCTGGTGATTGGGGTCGCGTGCTTTAATATCGTTTCGACGCTGGTGATGGCGGTCAAAGACAAGAGCGGCGACATCGCCGTCCTGCGTACCCTGGGGGCAAAAGACGGTCTTATTCGCGCCATCTTTGTCTGGTACGGTCTGCTGGCTGGACTGTTCGGGAGCCTCTGTGGCGTGGTGATTGGCGTGGTGGTTTCTCTGCAGCTGACGCCAATTATCAATGGCATCGAGGCGCTTATTGGCCACCAGTTCCTGTCAGGTGATATCTATTTTATTGACTTCCTGCCGTCTGAATTGCACTGGCTGGACGTTTTTTATGTGCTGGTAACGGCACTTTTACTGAGTCTGCTGGCAAGCTGGTATCCGGCGCGTCGCGCAAGCCGAATTGATCCGGCGAGGGTATTAAGTGGCCAGTAATTACGTCATGATTTAGCGGTCGTTAGGCCGCCAAATCAAAAAGAGGAATGCGTGATGTATTATGGATTTGATATTGGCGGCACCAAAATTGCGCTGGGCGTGTTTGATAAAAACCTCAAACTGCAGTGGGAAACCCGCGTTCCCACGCCACGCGAAAGCTACGATGAATTTTTAACTGCCATTGCCGCGCTGGTGGCGCAAGCTGATTCACGTTTTGGCGTGAAAGGCAGCGTCGGCATTGGTATTCCGGGAATGCCCGAAACTGACGATGGTACGCTGTATGCGGCCAACGTTCCTGCTGCCAGCGGTAAACCGCTGCGCGCCGATCTCTCCGCTCTGCTTGAACGCGACGTGCGTTTAGATAATGATGCCAACTGTTTTGCACTCTCCGAAGCCTGGGACGATGAGTTTCAGCGCTATCCGCTGGTGATGGGGCTGATCCTCGGCACGGGCGTAGGGGGAGGGATCGTCATCAACGGTAAGCCGATTACCGGGCGCAGTTACATTACGGGAGAGTTCGGCCATATCCGCCTGCCGGTTGATGCCCTGGCGGTCGTCGGGCGCGACTTCCCGCTGACCCGCTGCGGTTGCGGTCAGCACGGCTGTATTGAGAACTACCTCTCCGGACGTGGGTTTGCATGGCTTTACGAACACTTCTATCATCAGAAACTTGAAGCCCCTCAAATCATTACCTTGTGGGAGCAGGGGGATGCGCAGGCGCGAGAGCACGTTGAGCGCTATCTGGATTTGCTGGCGGTGTGTCTGGGAAATATTCTCACCATCGTCGACCCGGATCTGCTGGTGATTGGTGGAGGGCTTTCAAACTTTAGCGCCTTAACGGAACAGCTGTCCGGGCGTTTGCCCCGACATTTATTGCCGGTTGCCCGCGTGCCGCGTATTGAACGTGCGCGACACGGGGACGCAGGAGGGATGCGCGGAGCCGCATTCCTTCATCTCACCGATTAGTTTACGAGGTTTTTATGCTGTCGCGTCGCTTAGGTCGACTCAGCCGTTTTCGCAAAAATAAACGCCGCTTACGTGAGCGCTTGCGCCAGCGGATCTTTTTCAGAGACAGAATGATGCCAGAAGCGATGGATAAACCCAGAGTGGTGGTGCTGACCGGGGCGGGGATCTCCGCAGAGTCAGGTATTCGTACTTTCCGCGCTGCGGACGGGTTATGGGAAGAGCACCGTGTTGAGGATGTGGCGACGCCGGAAGGCTTTGCCCGCGATCCGGATCTTGTGCAGGCGTTTTATAACGCCCGCCGTCGTCAGCTGCAGCAGCCAGAGGTTGTGCCTAACCCGGCGCACCTGGCGCTGGCGAAGCTGGAAGAGGCGCTTGGCGATCGTTTTTTACTGGTTACGCAGAATATCGACAATCTGCATGAACGGGCTGGTAACAAAAACATCATCCATATGCACGGTGAACTGCTGAAAGTTCGCTGCGCCTGGAGCGGTCAGGTGCTGGACTGGAAAGAGGACGTGCTGCCTGAAGATAAGTGCCACTGCTGCCAGTTTCCGTCGCGCCTGCGCCCGCATGTGGTCTGGTTTGGTGAAATGCCGCTTGGTATGGATGACATCTACAGCGCGCTGGCCATGGCGGATGTCTTTATCGCCATTGGCACATCTGGCCATGTCTATCCGGCGGCCGGGTTTGTCCACGAAGCGCGGCTGCACGGCGCGCATACGGTTGAGCTGAATCTGGAGCCGAGCCAGGTGGGCAGCGAGTTCGAAGAGAAGCACTATGGCCTGGCCAGTACCGTCGTACCGGAGTTTGTCGATAAGCTCCTGAAAGGGCTGTAATCGCGATAGCCTGAAAAGGCACCCGTCCTGCGGGTGCCTTTTTTTGTTTATGGCGTAAAGTACGCCAGCGTTTTCTCCAGCGATTTCGCCTGTTCGTCCAGCGACAAGGCCGCTGCCGAGATCTGTTGTACCAGGGACGCGTTTTGCTGGGTCGTGCTGTCCATCTGATTGACGGCAATGCTGACCTGGCTAATTCCCCGATTCTGCTCATCCAGAGCCTGAACAATATCGTTAATCACCAGATGCACATGCGACACGGCCTCAATGACCTGCTTCATCATGACGCCGGTTTCATTGACCAGCTCAACGCCTTTGCTGACACGGCCTGAAGACTCGGCTATCAGCTGGGAGATCTCTTTTGCCGCGTTGGCGCTTCGCTGGGCAAGGTTGCGCACTTCACCCGCCACCACTGCAAAACCGCGCCCCTGTTCGCCCGCACGCGCCGCTTCTACGGCGGCATTCAGCGCCAGAATATTGGTCTGGAAGGCGATACCGTCCACAATGCTGTTGATCTCTCCAATCTTACGGGCGCTTTCGTCAATTTCCCCGATCACCACCACGACATCGTTGACCAGCGTCTCGCCATGTCCGGCAAGGGTCGCGGCGCGATCGGTAAGGGTGGTAGCTTTGTGCGCATTGTCGGCGTTATTTTTCACCGTGACCGAAATCTCTTCCATGCTGGCCGCGGTTTCGACAATCGCCGCTGCCTGTTCTTCGGTGCGTGAGGCCAGATCGAGATTGCCTGCCGAAATTTCACTGGTGCCACCGTGAACGGAGTGGCTGGCTTCGCTGATGTTACCCACGATGCGCTTGAGCTGCATCTGCATGGTGTGCAGGGCGTAAAAAATACTGCTGGTATCCCCGGGACGCACCGGGATAGCGTTGTTCAGGTCGCCTCCGGCCACGGCCAGCGCGATCCCGGCGGCATCTGACGGTTCGCCCCCCACCGGGCGGTCCACTTTACGGGTAAAGATTTGCGCCATGACCAGGCTGACAACCACAATGCTTAACACCATCAGGAGGATGGCTTTCAGTAAAAATTGTCTTGCCTCGGCCATCACTTCGCTGACCGGGGTGACAATAGCCAGCTTCCAGGGCGTCTGACTGTTGCCGATGGTAATCGCCTGCCAGGTGATAAACGCCTCTTCCTTCAGTTGAGAATCGTTTGTACGTATCACCTCATCCCCTGTGACAGTTCCGGTGTAAGGCTTGCCTGCGGCACGTTTATCCGGGCTGGAAACCACGCTGTTGCCCGCCGACAGAAGCAGGGCGTAGCCTGTACCGTTCCACGGTTTAATCGCCCCGATCATCGATTGCAGGGTGGCGAGTGAGAAATCCGACGTGACGGACCCCAGGAACTGACCCTCACGCATGATGGGGGCGGCAATCGAGGTGAGCATTACGTCCACCCCATTGTAGGGATAAATATAGGGTTCGATGATGACATCTTTTTGCCGTTGCTTCGGCAGCAGATAATAATCGCCGCTGCCGGGCGTTTCGATGTCCGTCAGCAGATGTAATGCCGGTTTGCCTGTGGCGTCGCGGTCAACGTAGCGGGCGTAACGTCCGGCGGGATCTTCACCGCTCTGACCGGCAAAGGTGGCATCGTTGCCATCGAAGGCATCAGGTTCAAAGGCCATCGACATTGAAAGAAACTGAGGGTGCGCTGAGAGATAATGGATTAGCAGCTGGTTGAGTCCCTGTCGATCAACGATGCCCGCGTCGCGCAGTGCCTGAGCGCTATTTCCCATGTCACGCGCGGCCGCCAGAGCGGAATCCATCTGTTTACTGACCTGCAACGACTGCACTTCAGCAATCTGACGGATGTGTTTTTTAGCCAGCACTTCTTGCTGATCCATCCACTGCCACATCATAAAACCGATCGTTGCCGTAAAGCCCACCGTCACGGTGAGGAAAATGGACAATAGCATCAACGTCTTGACTCTTATTTTTTGTTTTCGGACCATGGCGTCTTTCATTCTCAACTCCCGTAATGACGTGCATGTCGGGCAGGCACAGATCACTTATCGGATATTTCGCCATGTTTCTGTAGAGCACCGGGTATATTTAATTTAAATTTTTGATCGCTAATTCCCGTTAATTAGTGTGGATGCTTTTATTTTGTGCATTCAATCAAATTAGTGTTCGATAATGCTCGTTATCGTTGTGCAGATAGGGGATGCTAATAAATATAAAGACGTTCAGGAGGATGGGATATGTATGGATTTATCGCGAGACAACCCATTTTTAACCTCGATATGAATACCGTGGCCTATGAGCTGCTTTTCAGAGACGGAATGACCAACCGTTTCCCCGATGTGTCGGCGGAATATGCCACGTCCAGAATGATATCAGACCAGTTCTTATCCGTGCCGTCCCAGCGCATCGCCGGGGAACATACGTCGTTTATCAATTTTCCTTCCCGGATGATCATCGACCGCAGCGCTGAGGCGCTGGACAAAAACAACGTGGTCATTGAGATCCTTGAAGATGCTGACCCGGGTGAGGCGCTTTTGCAGGCCGTGAGAGAAATGTATGAGCACGGGTACTGCTTTGCGCTCGATGATTTCACTCTCGCACCGGAATGGGATGTTTTCTTGCCCTATATTTCCATCATCAAATTCGATGTCCAGAATTACACCTTAGCGCAAATTCAAAATTACCTGAGTGAGCGTAAAAGCCTGACCGGGCATATTAAATATCTGGCTGAAAAAATTGAGACTAAAGAGGAATTCAAACAATACAGCGATGCCGGATTTTCTCTGTTTCAGGGATATTTTTTCTGTCGTCCGGAGGTGATTAAATATAAACGGCTATCGCAAAATCAGCTTGCAATTTTCCGTCTGCAAATGGAAGTAGGGCGCAATAAACCTGACTTTCGGATCATCGAGGCGTTAATCAAAAGCGACCTCACGCTGTCCTATAAAATCATGCGCTATATGAAGCACACCGCCTTTAAACACATGGGAGCCTGTAATTTCAGCAAGTTAACGCTGAGTGAAGTGCTGAGGTATCTTGGAGAAAATCAGCTCAGAAGGTTTGTGGCCGTTGTAGTGCTGGCAAGTGCAGCCAACGACACCGTCACCGAGCTTTACCCGATGAGTATGATGCGCGGGAAATTTTGTGAACTGATTGCCGAGAAACTGAATGAGCCGATGCTGGCTGAGAATGCGTTCATGTGCGGTCTGTTCTCACTGCTTGATACCCTGCTTGAGCTGCCGATGGCAGAGTTGATGACGCAAATTGCTGTCCCGCAGAGCGTGAGTAATGCGTTGTGCCATCAGGAAGGGCAGTTAGCGGATATGGTTCGCCTCTGCCATTACTACGAGCAGCAGCAGTGGGATGAGGCAAGCAGAATAAGTCACGCGCTGGGGCTGGCAGAGGAAGAGATCGTAGAGGCGATGAGAAAGTCCACGATCTGGGCCGGGGAGAACGCCGTCAGTTAATCGTTCCTCACTCCGCTAAGACGGAGTGAGGAAGAAAGCCTGGCCGCTTACCGGCCCGCTTTTAATTTCTGGTAATACTCTTCATAGATGCGGCTTGCGTCACCGACATCGTTTTGCCACTCGCCTTTACTGATGGTTTGCGCATCCGGATAGAGCGATTTGTCGTTCGCGACGGCCGGGCTGAGCAGCTTACGCGCGGCGAGGTTCGGGGTGGGATAACCAATGGTCTCCGCAACCTGTTTCGCGACGTCCGGGCGCAGCAGGAAGTTAATTAGCTTCAGGGCACCGTCAACGTTCTTCGCGTTTGCAGGAATAGAGAGGCTATCCATCCAGAAGATCCCGCCTTCTTTCGGCCACACCACCTCCAGCGGCGTACCGGCCTGACGGGCAACATACGCGGAGCCGTTCCACACCATGCCCAGATTCACTTCGCCTTCCATATAGGGGTTTGCCGGGTTATCAGAGTTGAATGCCGCCACGTTAGGCATCAGCTTTTTCAGCTCGTTATAGGCCGCTTCAATCTCTTTCGGGTCCGTCGTATTGCCTGAGTAGCCGAGCTTACGCAGCGCTACCTGGAACACTTCGCGCGCGTCGTCGGTTAACAGCAGGCTGCCTTTGTATTCCGGTTTCCACAGATCGGCCCAGCTTGTAACGGTTTTCGGATCGATAGCCTCGCTGTTGACACCAATGGCGGTTGCGCCCCAGATGTAAGGAATAGAGTAGTCGTTATTCGGGTCAAACGGCTTATTGAGCATCTCCGGATCGAGATTGTTGAAGTGAGTGAGCTTCGTTTTATCGATCTTCTGAATCATGCCCTCTTTGCGCATTTTATCGACGAAATAGGTCGACGGGACGACCAGATCGTACGCGCCTTCTTTGTAAGTTTTGAGCTTGGCGTACATGGTTTCATTCGACTCATAGGTAGAATAGATAACCTTGATGCCCGTCTCTTTCGTGAACTGCTCCAGCAGGCCTGGTGGCACGTACTCGGTCCAGTTATAGAAATAGAGCGTTTTGCTGTCATCAGCGTGCGCGGCACCCATTCCGAGCACCAGTGCCGCAGCGGCAAGCATTTTTTTCATTTCATTGTCCCCTGAGATTTTGTTTTATCACGAGCAATAACCTGGCTGGCAATCACCAGCACCAGCGAGAACACTAACAGTATGGTCGCCAGCGCGTTCACCTCGGGCGAGACGCCGACTTTCACCATTGAATAGATCTTCAATGGCAGAATTTCATAACTCGGGCCGGTGACGAAGGAGGAGACCACCACATCGTCCATCGACAGGGTAAAACTCAGCAGCCATCCGGCAGCAACGGCGGGCATCGCCAGCGGCAGGATGATTTTGCGCAGGATGATCATCTCACTGGCACCCAGATCTTTTGCGGCTTCCAGCATGCGCACGTCAAACCCTTTCAGGCGTGCGAAGACGGTGACCACCACAAACGGCAGGCAGAAAGTGATGTGGGAGAACAGCAGTGACCAGAAGCCCAACTGGACGCCCAGCAGCATAAACAGCACCAGCAGCGAAATCGCCATGACGATATCCGGCGACATCATCACCACAAACAGCATCCCGCTGACGAACGGTTTACCCCGGAAGCGATAGCGGTAGAGCGCCACGGCGGTAAGCGAACCAATCAGCGTGGCGAAGGTGGCGGAGAAAATCGCCATCGTCAGGGAGTGCTGAGCAGCCTGCAGCAGGCTGTCGTTGTTCATCAGCAGGCTGTACCAGTTGGTAGTGAAACCTTGCCAGTTGATGCCGAAACGCGAACTGTTAAACGAGTTCACGATCAAAATAATGATCGGAATATAAAGATACGCATAGATGGCGGTCATAAAACCGCCGCGAAGCAGTCGACCGATCATTCGAGTTCCACCTTTTTATTCAGTAATCGTGAAGCACGCCAGTAGATCAACAGCATCAGGCCCATCACCACCGTGAGCGTAATGCTGGTGGCGGAACCGAACGGCCAGTCGCGAATGTTCAGGAACTGACTCTTAATCACGTTGCCGATAAGCAGGTTTTTCGCGCCGCCCATCAGGTCGGACACGTAGAACAAGCCCATTGCCGGCAGCATTACCAGCAGACAACCTGCAATGATGCCAGGCATGGTCAACGGAATGATAATCCGGATAAAGGTCTGCAGTTTGCTGGCGCCCAGGTCTCTCGCAGCTTCCAGCAGCGGTTTATCCAGCTTCTCAATGCTGGAGTAGAGCGGCATCACCATAAAGGGCAGCAGGATGTAGACCAGACCCACAATGACCGCACCCGGCGTAAACATGATGCGCACTGGCGTATCAATCACGCCCAGCCACAACAGGAACTCGTTCAGATAGCCTTTGGTGCTGAGGAAAATTTTCAGCCCGTAGATGCGGATCAGGGAGTTGGTCCAGAAAGGCACGATCAGCAAAAAGAGCAGCAGTGGACGCACTTTTTGCGGCAGACGCGCCAGAAACCATGCAAAGGGATAACCCAGCACCAGGCAGGCAACGGTGGCGATCAGCGCCATATTAAGCGAGTGCAACAGCACGTCAAAATAGAGCGGATCGAGCAGACGCGAGTAGTTGTCCAGCGTAAAGACCAGCTTTACGAAGTCAGTATCGTCGCGGGTCAGGAAGCTGGTGGCGATGATCATCAGGTTGGGTAAGAAGACAAACAACACAAGCCAACCGACGATAGTAGCAATCACCACATTCTGGAATTTACTTGTGTTCTTCATCAGCCAGTACAACCTCCCAGCTTTCTACCCAGTTGATAACCATTTTCTGGTCGAGGGAGTGGTCGAAATCAGGGTCGTCCTCATTAAAGAACTCGCTGACCATCACCATCTTACCGTTTTCCAGTTCGACGACAGACTCCAGCGTCATCCCTTTATAGTTGCGCTCCCGGATATAGCCAATCAGGCCCTCGGCATCAGTATTGCCGTGGATCTCTTCAACGCGCAGATCCTCCGGGCGCAGCAGGACGTTGAGCTTTTGCCCTTTTTCGACGGCGAAATTCACGGTGATATTGCACTCGCGGCCTTCTACGTTGGCCCGCACGCGCTGTTCGTCCAGGCGTTCAATCACCGTGGCGTTGAAAATGTTGATCTCCCCAATGAAGCTGGCCACGAACAGGTTTTTCGGCTCTTCATAGATTTCACGTGGCGTGCCGTCCTGCTCGATTTTGCCGTCACGCATCACCACGATACGGTCCGACATGGTGAGTGCCTCTTCCTGATCGTGGGTAACGAAGACAAAGGTAATGCCGAGCTTGCGCTGCAGGGCTTTAAGCTCGTTCTGCATCTGCTTGCGCAGTTTGTAGTCCAGCGCGGAAAGTGACTCATCCAGCAGGAGCAGACGCGGTTTATTGACCACAGCGCGGGCGATAGCAACGCGCTGCTGCTGGCCGCCGGAAAGCTGGTGTGGCTTACGCTGGGCAAATTCTTCCAGTTGCACCATGCGCAGCGCGTCGGTAACGCGAGCAGGGATCTCGCTGGCCGGCGTTTTTTGCATCCGCAGGCCAAATGCGACGTTCTCGAACACGGTCATGTGCGGAAACAGGGCATAGCTCTGAAAAACGGTATTCACGTGCCGCTCTTCGGCGGGAACCTGGGTGATATCCTGGTGTTCAAGGTGGATGTGACCGCTATCGACGTTTTCCAGTCCGGCGATAAGGCGCAGTACGGTTGTCTTGCCGCAGCCAGAGGGGCCAAGCAGCGTGAGGAACTCACCGTCATTGATGGTCAGGTTGAGCCCGGAAATAACATCTTTACCATCAAAACTTTTACGAATTCGTTCCAGTTGCACCAGCGGTGAACGTGAACGGGATTGTGTATTCAATTTTTGCGCTGTCCCATATAGACGCTCCGGGATGCAGACCGAAGCGGGGTTTGTGTGTAACCACCTTGGTGACTCGTAATGAGGGCGGACATTCTACGGCAAACCACTGTAATCGCCAATCCTTGTCACTGATTCATAAGCTACATTTACTAACGGATACGATATAAACGGAAAATATTCTCGTTTGCGGGATAAAAGTGACCTGACGCAATATTTGCCTTTTGATGCTTATTGATAATGTTGTCACAAAAAGTGAGGGTGACTGCATGGATAAATTACTTGAGCGTTTTTTACAGTACGTTTCGCTGGATACCCAATCTAAACCGGGTGTCCGCCAGGTGCCAAGCACCGAAGGCCAGTGGAAGTTATTAAACCTGCTCAAAGAGCAGCTCGACGCCATGGGGCTGGTTAACGTCACGTTAAGCGAGAAAGGCACTGTGATGGGAACGCTGCCTGCGAATGTATCCGGTGATATCCCGGCGATTGGCTTTATCTCCCATGTCGACACCTCTCCGGATTTTAGCGGTAAACATGTGAACCCGCAGATTGTTGAAAACTACCGCGGCGGTGACATTGCGCTGGGGATTGGTGACGAAGTGCTGTCGCCGGTGATGTTCCCGGTGCTGCACCAGCTGCTCGGTCAGACGCTCATCACCACCGACGGCAAAACGCTGCTGGGTGCCGATGACAAAGCGGGTATTGCCGAGATCATGACGGCGCTGGCGGTGCTGAAAGAGAAAAATATCCCGCACGGGGATATCCGTGTCGCCTTTACGCCGGATGAAGAGGTCGGCAAGGGGGCAAAACACTTCGACGTAGAGGCCTTTAACGCGAAGTGGGCCTATACCGTCGACGGTGGCGGCGTAGGGGAACTGGAGTTCGAGAATTTCAACGCCGCGTCCGTGACAATCAAAATCGTCGGAAACAACGTTCATCCTGGCTCCGCCAAAGGGGTCATGGTGAACGCGTTGTCGCTGGCGGCGCGTATTCATGCGGAAGTTCCGCCAGAAGAGAGCCCGGAACAGACCGACGGTTATGAAGGTTTTTATCACCTGACCAGCATTAAGGGCACCGTAGACAGTGCGCAGATGCACTACATCATTCGCGACTTTGACCGTAAAGCATTTGAAGCGCGTAAACGTAAGATGATGGAGATAGCCAAAAAGGTCGGTAAGGGCCTGCATCCGGATTGCTATATCGAGCTGATTATCGAAGACAGCTACTACAATATGCGCGAGAAAGTGATGGCGCATCCGCATATCCTCGATATCGCGCAGCAGGCAATGCGTGACTGTGATATTGAACCGCTGTTAAAACCGATTCGTGGCGGCACAGACGGTTCGCAGCTGTCGTTCATGGGGCTGCCTTGCCCGAATCTGTTTACCGGTGGCTACAACTATCACGGCAAGCACGAGTTCGTGACGCTGGAAGGTATGGAAAAAGCGGTGAAGGTGATTGTGCGAATTGCGGAGCTGACCGCGGCGCGGTAATGACAAAAAAAAAGGCCGGGTCAGGCGAAGCCGCCACCCGGCACGCTTTACTTTACGGTTTAGTCCTCAAAGAACCAGTACCCGCTGTTCACCAGCGCGGCGAGCATCGCGAGGAAAGAGGGATCTTCCAGCGCATCGCCAAAGGTATCAGCCGTTAAGGTCAGGTGGCTGGCAATAGCCTCCAGCGCCGGACGGTGAGGGGAGTCCAGCTTCTCGCCGTTAACGAAAACATCTTCACCGATGCGCAGTACGCGCAACCCGCCCAGACGAACCAGTTTGTCGCCCTGCTGCAGTGCGTCATAAATCTCGTCGGCCTGGTATGGCGGCTCTGGCGGAGCCACATCCAGCTCATGGCGTGACTGGCTGATAAACTCACCAAACCACTGGCTGAAATGCGCCGGTTCATTGATCAAATCCAGCATCATACCGCGAAGCTTGTCCAGTTCGGCTGGCACAATATCGGCCGGGTGCTCGCGTGCAGGCACATCCGGATCGCTGTAACGATGGCTGCCCAGTTCACGCTGCAGCACGTAGTCAGCAAAGCCGCTGATCATTTCGCGACCGCTTGGTGCGCGGAATCCGACGGAGTAGTTCAGCGAGTTTTCCAGCGAATACCCTTCGTGCGGGAAGCCTGGTGGGATATAGAGAATATCACCCGGCTCCAGCTCTTCATCGATAATCCCTTCAAACGGATCGACCTGAAGCAGGTCCGGATGCGGGCAGTGCTGTTTCATCGGCACTTTGTCGCCCACGCGCCAGCGGCGGCGGCCTGTACCCTGAATGATGAACACGTCGTACTGGTCCAGATGCGGACCAACGCCCCCTCCTGGCACGGAGAAGGAGATCATCAGATCGTCCATTCGCCAGTCGGGCAGGGCGCGGAACGGACGCATTAACGCCGCAGTCGGTTCATGCCAGTGGTTAACCGCCTGAACCAGTAATGACCAGTTGTTTTCACCGAGGTGATCGTAGCTTTCGAAAGGACCGTGGCTGACCTGCCATTTCCCGTCCTGGTGGCTTACCAGGCGGCTGTCGACTTCGCTCTCCATGGCCAGGCCGGCCAGTTCGTCAGGGGAGAGGGGATCGACAAAATTGCTGAACCCGCGTTTAAGAACGACCGGGCGTTTCTGCCAGTAACGTTCAATAAATTCGGGCCAGTTAAGTGTTAAGTGATAATCCATATTTTTTTATTCCGCAGGCTCTTACTGACTCGGATTATAACGGAAGCACAGGAGCCTGGGTGCGAGATCCTCGCATTTTTCACATAACGGGTTAACTATCGTTCGATGTGGGCTGCTGGCGACCGAAAATGACCTCCATTCTGGCGCCTCCGAGTAAACTGTCTTCGGTTTCAATTTTTCCGTCGTACTGGTCGACGATTTCGCGTGCCACCGCTAACCCAACCCCCTGGCCGGGGC